>Ga0099364_10003902_pt1 | contig 22815 bp, 14 predicted proteins | sample TergutTh196P3_FD_73070 | JGI IMG/M metagenome (GOLD analysis project Ga0099364, IMG submission 73070) | Microcerotermes parvus P3 segment gut microbial communities from Pointe-Noire, Republic of the Congo - Th196 P3 | ecosystem: Host-associated > Arthropoda: Insects > Digestive system > Gut ...
GTTCTGCGGTATCGCCTGCTTTTCTTGCTCCTTCCACGATGATTTGTTTGAGTTGTTGTTTTTGTTTTTCATCGAGTAAAGGACTTTGTCCTGAACCGTGTTTTCGGCGGAGGCAGGTAATATTGTTGTTATGTTCTTTTAATTTGTTTCTCCAATTTTGGACACTTCGAGTCGTAACGTCGAGTATATCGGCGATTTGGTCGTTGTTATATCCTTTGAGTATTAGTTCTGCTCCTTGGAGACGCTTTCGGGCTTGGGAGGAGAGGCAGGTACATTTCGTTTTCATACGTGTACTACGTATAAGAAGGCAAATAATTTGATAAATTCCACAAATTTTTAGAAAATTTTTACCGCCAAGGCTGTAACATTAATAGGAGAGAAAAAATGGCAGTGACAGTGTCGGAAAATGAAATTACAGCCTATCTGGGGCATTTTTGAGCCTACGCATAAAATCGTTAAACACAGCGTCTTTTTTATTTGAGTTTCTTGTCATTCATCGTTCCTTTACGACAACGGTATAGAAGGCATTTGGTCTGACGGAGATGGCGGGAGAATTTTTCTGAAAAATCTTGCGGGATTTACCAAAAAGCTACGACAGAGAGCAGCACAACAAAGTGCTACGCCACAACTTTCAGAACAGGTCTCAAGACCGGTTCCTCGATGTATTCTGGAAACAGTGCCACGACATCCGTAATGTCAATCATTCCGAGCGGTTTGCCATTCTCGTCCGTAACTGGCAGTTCACTGATTCGTTGCACTCTCATAATCGAAACCGCTGCCGTCATTCGAGTGCCTGTTGCAACCGAAGCCGGTTTCAACGTCATCACACGGCGGATCGGCGTGTCCAAGAGATGCTCGTGCCGCTGCTCAAAAAGACGAGCTAAATCACTGTCGGTAAAAATGCCCGATAAGCGTCCGTCTGCTTGTGTTAACAATATCGCCCCCGACCGCCGACCCGCAACGCTATGCCGAGTGAAAACTTCACGTATCGTTTCTATGTCGGGAGCAATTCGGCAACGTTCCAAACTTCGCATGTGGTCGTCCACAAGACTCAATTTTCGTCCTAACGAACCGCCGGGATGAAACCTAGCAAAATCTTCCGCTTGAAACCTGCGCCGCTCGCTGACGGTTAATGCCAGTGCGTCTCCAAGTGCAATCATTACAGCTGTACTGGTACTGGGTGCGAGTCCGTGTACGTCGGCTTCGGCAATTCGGCCGAGCGGCAAAACGACATCGGCACTTCGGGCAAGAGTGCTTTCCTCGGAAGCGGTAACAGCAATGATTTCCGTCCGTAGTGAACGGAGCGTCGGCAAAATGCGGATAATTTCTTCGGTCTCACCGCTTTGTGAGAACATCAACATGACATCATTGGACTTTATTTTGCCCAAGTCGCCGTGAATAGCTTCGGCTGGATGGAGGAAATGCGAAGGGGAACCGGTCGAAGAGAGAGTCGCGGAAACTTTATGACCGACGAGTCCCGCTTTGCCTATGCCGCAAACGACGACGGTACCTTCGCAATGGAGAATCCGATAAACAGCTTGCAAAAACCGGGCATCGAGCTGGTCGGCAATGTCCAGTATCGACCGGGATTCTTGTTGTAGTATTCGTCTACCTAGCGTCAAAACATCCAGCATTGTATTCTTTACATTAGGGAGTGCAACTGCTACGCACAACCGCAACGGGAATGGTAGAAAAAACCAGGAAAAGAGTCAAGGGCAACATGAAATATGTTCGGAAACGTCATAATCGTCATTCCCGCAACGCGGGAATCTAGACGAAACGCCCTGAAAACTTTCCACTAGATTCCCGTCTGCGCAGGAATGACGGTTTCAGAACATGTCCATTAACGAAACTCTAGAACTGCATTCTCACAAATGCGTCTCCGCTAACCTGCGCATTCCTTCTTCCATGGAGACCATTGGAGCGTAACCGAAGTCTCGCTGGGCTTTTGCAATACTCAAATAATGCGTGACCGCTAGTTGCGCCGCTAGAAACCGCGTCATCACCGGTTCGCCGGGCAATCGGCAATACTTGTAAATACTTTCCAACGTCCAGCCCAGTGCCCAAGCAGCCGAAAAGGAAATCGACCGCCGCACCTTCGGCAATCCCTTCATCGTCAGCACCTCGTTTATCCAATTCCAACAGTTGACCGGCTTCCCTTGCGACAGAAAATAGGCGTTGCCGTTCACCGGACTCTCAGTGCCGGTGAGAGCCTCCGCCGCTTGAATGTGTCCGAGAGCAGCGTTTTCCACAAAAATAATGTCAATCAAATTAGTGCCGTCGCCGACACGGAAAAGCCGACCAGACCTTGCCCTCGCTAACAAACGAGGAATCAAATGCCGATCCCGACCGCCGATGATGAGATGAGGACGCAATGAACACGTTAACAATGACCCGGAAGCAGCATTAAGAATCGTCTTTTCGGCAATCGCCTTACTGTGCGGATAGTGTGCGTACCAGCGGTCTGGATAGGGGGCGGTTTCGTCCGCTCCGTGTTGCGGTTTGCAATCGAATGCAACGCTGGCACTGCTCGTGTAAATCAGTTTGCGGACTTCCGCCGCTTTGCAAGCGTCGAGAACATTCTGCGTCCCGAGTACGTTGGTTTCGTAAAAGGGTTTCCAATGCAGAGAAATACTCGGTATCGAAGCAGTATGATAGACGGTTTCGACTCCTTGACATGCCATTTTCAGCGATGTTGGATCTGTAATATCTCCGAGAATAACTTCTGCTTCTTTCGGTACATCTTCGTTTCGACGGCAAAGTGTGCGCACCTTTTGCCCTCGTTCTAAAAGTTGACAGATGATTTCTCTTCCGAGGAAGCCGGTGCCGCCGATGACAAGATTCATAAAGGGTGACCGACGGGACTCGAACCCGCAACACCAGGAACCACAATCCTGTGCTCTACCGATTGAACTACGGACACCGTAAGTAAAAAAAATTGTAGCGTCAAACGACAAAATGTCAAGGGGAATTATTAACATAGCGCAAGAGCGGGGTGTGTAAAAATAAAGAGGGTGTAGCGCAAGCGAGCGGGGGGCGTTAGCCCCCCGTCGGGTTGCGAAACGTGTGGAATCCAACGGGGGGCTAATGCCCCCGCTCGCTTGCGCCCTTTTTATTTTACACGCCCAAATCAGAGGTACGTGCGCCACTATTTCGTCTTTTCCAGCAGTCCCTTGTAGTTGCGCATAACAAGGTGTGCGTCGATTCTGTCCACTAGGTCAACAATGACACTGACCACAATCAACAGACTCGTTCCGCCGAAAAATCCTGCCAATAGGTAGTTCTCCGTACCAATCAACGTCGTGGACATCACATTCGGCAAAACTGCAATGAAAGCAAGGAACGACGCACCAACGTAAGTAATCCGTACCATCACCTTTTCCAAATAATTCGCCGTCGTCGTACCAGGACGGTAGCCCGGTATGAAGGAACCGTAATTCTTCAGATTGTCCGCCATATCCTTCGGATTGAACGTCACCGCCGTCCAGAAATAACAGAAGAAGTAAATACCGGCAATAAACAGAACGATGTAACTAAACGTCTGCCGCTCAAAAGCACTGTGGGCAGAGACGGCAAGCCACCCCCAGAAATTATTGGTATCCGCTCCTTGTGCAAGAACGGCAAAAATCGTCTGCGGAAACAGGAGCAAACTGCTGGCAAAGATAATCGGCATTACCCCCGCCTGATTGACTCGAAGCGGTAAAAACTGCCGGGTTCCGCCGAATGTCTTGCGACCCTTGATATGTTTCGCACTTTGTGTGGGAATCCGCCGCTGTCCCTTCGTGATGAAAATGACACCGACGACCACTCCGATAAACAAGCCTACTAACACAATCAACACTTCGATACCGAGACGTGAACTGTCGGAACCGATGCTGATTCCTTCTCCCATCGGACCATTCAACTGCGTCCAGAGCCGACTGAGCGCCGACGGCAGGTTAGCGACGATTCCCGCCATAATCAGCATACTGATACCGTTGCCGATACCGTATTCGTCGATTTGTTCGCCGAGCCACATAAGAAAGGTCGACCCTGCCGTCATAGTAAGAACGGAAGTCATGAGCCATCCGAAACTGAGTGTACCGTCGGGCGCGATGGAGTCATTGAGCAGTCCCATTTTCCCGATTGCCATCACGTAAAAAATACTTTGGAAAAAGCAGATTGCGACGGTGGCGTATCGTGTATATTCGTTAATTTTTTTCTGTCCGGCTTCTCCCTCTTTTTTCAGTTTTTCGAGGGGTGCCCAGACGGTTGCGAGGAGTTGGAAGATAATCGACGCCGAAATGTACGGCATGATACCGAGTCCGAAGATGGTCAACTGTTCAAACTGTGTACCGGTAAAGACGGAAACTTGCGACATAAGTTGTGCGAGTCCAGTGTTTCCTGACCACATTGCTTTCATTTTATCGACGTCGACGATGGGCAACGGTATCCACCAACCGATACGATAGACTGCGAGCAGTCCTAGCGTCAGTAGGATTTTTCGGCGTAATTCGGGAATCGAGAAAATGCTGCGTAGTTTTTCAATCATCGCAATCCTGTCCGCTGTTTTCGTCAATTTTAACGAATTTGCCGAAATTTGCAATAGGGGCTTCGTAAAATGCAAAAAATGGGGGTGTGTAAAAAATTGTGGGTATTTTCAACAGTGCGCAAACGAGCGGGCGAGTGAGCAAGCGAGCGGGGGGCGTTAGCCCCCCGATGGAGAACCAACACGCTTCGTACCCCAACGGGGGCTAACGTCCCCCGCTCGCTGCGCTGTACCCACTTTATTTTTACGCACCCCAACAAAACAGAAAATTGCATTCTTGCGAATGTTACTCTTTTTGATCCGGCGGTTTAAGCAGTGGATAGCCGAGAACGTTTTTCTTGCTGGTTAAATGATGTTCCGACGTATCTTGCGAAAAAGTGTTCCACAAACAACCCACCAGCGCATCGCACGAATCGGCATGATGAACGAGCATCGCCTCCAACGACATCGGCGGCTTGGCTGCACCCCAGTCCGCAAAACGTTGATGAGAAACAATGATGTGCTCCAAATGAGATTGTATCGACGGTTCCAATTCCACAATCTTTGCCGCCTCACGAAGAATGTCCCGACCCAAAATCGCATGTCCTATCAACTCACCGACTACCGAATGATAGAGCGAACCGTGTTCCGGCTCATATTCCCGAACCTTACCGATGTCGTGCAGAATCGCCCCTGCCACGACCAGTTGCCGGGAAATCTCCTTCTTGTTGCCGGGATACATTTTGTGATAGTGATCAACCAGTGCGACGGCAATTTTCGTAACGGAAAGCGTGTGTTCCAACAATCCGCCGAGGTAGTTGTGATGGTGCTGCCGCGATGCCACTCCGAAGAGCAAAGGTTCACGATACTCTTTGAGAATGTTCAAAATGAGCATATAAACTTTTCCTTTGCCGAGATGTTGTTTTGCCAATATATGAAGTTCTTCCATCATCACATCGGGATCTATCGGCGACGTGGGACGGACTAATGCCGGTCTGAAACCGTCGCGGATGTCAGCGTCTTCGGTAACTCGTATTCTGTGGATTTCCAACATCTCTCCCCGGGAAGTGATACGGTAGATTGCCCGAAGTTTGCAGTAGGTTCCCGGCTTGAGTGCTTTGATGTCTTTATAGATAGCAGTGTCTGACCAGACTGGAAATTTAATCGTCTTTTTGGCATCGCGAAAAGTAACCCAGAGGAAAGGTCTTCCCTCTTTTGTTTTGGTCGTCTCCTTTTCGGCAAGCAGCGCAAAGACATCTGCTTCTTGATTAGGTTCCAATTCGTGAAGAGGGACAATCATAGCGGAGTGAGTCTACAAAAAAGTTACGGAAAAAGCAATACGTCCCAAATTTATCCAGGCAGCCGAAGCAGTCCGGTTAACATATTTTCCGTTTTTTTGTAGATTTTCCGATTTCTTTCCTGAAAGTTTTCCTCCGAATACGTACTAACCTTGTTCGGAAACTTCAATTTAGGCAAAATAGGAGATTACTATTGCAGCCATTTGAGTATCTGTGGTATGATACTCGCCTTTTCCCTCAAAGTTACAGGGTTGGTAGGAAAAAGATTCACAGCGCCCGTAACGTCAGTTAGAGCCCCTGGCTTACCGTCACGGGCTCTGTGAACTTTTTTACTGCCAGGGCTGTAAGTCAACTCTCACAACTTTTTGAAGAAATTGTTTTTTCACACTTTTTTCTCCTGCAAGTACAGCAAATGCCCCAACAGGAGCCGTAACTTTGTCCAACGAGAAAGGATAGGGCGCTCTTTCAAAACGTTGTATTGAACATGTTCAATCGCATCAAGTATTGCCAAGCCGCCCCGAATAAAAAGCGAAATGTCCTTTTGCAACCTTGCTGGCACTGACGTTACCAGCGGCAATCCCGCGTGAAACCGCCTTCGCGTATCCGCAATGAGCTCCTGTATCAACAGGCGAAACTCCGGCGAATCGTGCAAGTCGGTAAGATCAACACCAAACTTTACGGCAATATCCCGTGGAATATAACAGCGTCCGACGGTTTTGTCCCGACGGACATCCTGCCAAAAATTGGCAAGTTGTAAGGCAGTGCAGATTGAATCCGACCATAATAATTGTTCAGACGTTGGTGAGCAAATCAAATGCAAAACAATGCGTCCTACCGGATTGGCAGAGTATCGGCAGTAACGGAGCAGCTCATCAAACGTTTCATATTGCAGCTGAGTTTGATCTTGCCGGAACGCAACAAGCAGGTCGGCAAAATGCTCCTTCGGCAGTGCATGTTGCCGGAGGAGCGAGCGCAGAGCGACAAATACCGGGTGCGTATCGTCGTTCGGTTTTGTCAGTTTGAAACACAGGTCGAGTTGCCGTTGCCAGTCATCTAAACGCTGCAATGCAGTCAACCGGGACCGCTGTGAACCATCGTGTTCGTCGGCGAGGTCATCAGAACATCGGCAGTAGGCATATATGATATGAAACGGCTGTCGGAGCGGTTTCGGCAGAAAAAAACTGGCAATATGAAAGTTTTCGTAATGTGATTTTGCCAGTTGTTTGCAATAGGCAAATGCGTCCGCTTCGGTCATCATTGTGATATACTGTATTGGTTTGTTGGAGGATCGCTTTGAAAATACTTTTCAACTATTTTGATATACGGCGTTGTGTTTTTGTTTTTTAACGCGAAACTCGCTGAATATCGCGGAACAACGCGGAAAGAAGATTCCGTGTATTCCGCGAAAGTCCGTTTGTTCCGCGTTGAAAATATATCATCAAAAGCACAACTCCAACGCCGTCTGCTCTACCGCCTGTCGTAACCTTTCAATAGCATTGACCAATTCCTTCGGTATTTTCACTATGCGGTGGTATTGGTACATTCCCAGCCATTCTCCCTTGCCAAGCACAGTATCCTGCTCAAGCCAGCGAACGATATTATCAAGATAACGCCTGTACAATTTTAACACATATTGACCAAGAGCGGTGGACGGCAAAAACTGGGTAGTGTCCCAGATTTATTGCACGAGCCAATGATAGCCGAAATACCATACGTTGATCACCAATACGAATTGATGAAACTGTTTCCCAACGAACAGTCCCCTGTCCAATCTTGTTACACCGCCGACAATATGATACACTGTACGGTGTTATTGAAACTTATTCCACGCATTCTCCATGAACAGAAGACATTTTTTACAAACATCGCTTGCTTTGGCAGGTGCCGGATTGACACTGGGCGGGCTACGCGCACAGGAAACAGCCAATCCAAAAAATTTTATCGCCAATGGCGGTGAAGGACCGCAGAAACACTTGACGTGCTATCCCGACACCGAAAATGGCAGACACCAGTTGCATCAACTTTGGGTCTTACAGGACAACGCCTTGCTTATGTCCTACCGGGCGCATCCGAGTCAGAAATATCCGTTCTTTTCGCCGATGGCGGGACCTCTTACCGGCTTGCCGCTGGTAACCGAGACGGGACGCCCCTGGCCTCACCATCGTGGCGTCTTTTTCGGACTCGACAGAGTGAACGGCGGCAACTATTGGCAGGACATCTTGCCGAGAGGACAAATCATTTCGCAGGGACCGTCGTTTGCCAGAGAAGATGGTCAATACAAAGTATCGGCAACGGAAGTGAACATCGTTGACCGATGCCTATGGAGGCAAGGGGAGAACGATCCTATCATTGAGGATGAACGGAAATTCGTGATCAAGGTGTTGGATGATAGACGATACGTTCTTGATGCGGACTTAGTGGTGAAGGCATTGACGGACATTACGGTTCAGCAGACGAATCATGGGTTATTTGGGGTGCGTTGTACGCATGACTTGTCTCCGGCGGGTGGCGGTACGATGGAGAGTTCGGAGGGGGCGAAGGGTGAGCGGGACACATTGGGCAAGCCGGCGCGTTGGATTGCGTTTTATGGTAGGCGGGCGAAGTTACGGGAGGAGATTGTGGAGGGGATTGCGGTTTTTTGTCCTTCTCGTGCTCCTCATCCGAGGTTTGCGAATTGTCCGTGGTTTACTCGGGACTATGGCAACATTTCGCCGACGCCGATGAATTGGTTGGGCGGCAATCCTTTTGTTTTGTCTCGGGGCGAGGAGTTGCGATTGCGTTATCGAGTGGTGGCGTTTGGCGGTTCGCCTGTGGAGGCGGGTTTGAATGCTTTATGGGAGGAGTTCGATGCGGCAGGTTGATGTCGTATTGGTTGCTCTCGTAGCTCAGGGGATAGAGCGACGGTTTCCTAAACCGTAGGTCGCTGGTTCGATTCCAGCCGGGGGTAGTGGCGTTTGAGCCTAGAAAAATAGGCGTTTGCGATAAAATCAAATTTTCGTTTTTGGTAGCGGGAAATCGCAAAAGCGCACAAGTGTGCGCTTTTAGATGGTTTTCCTATAACAATGGGGAGTCCGTTTGGGACACCCCCAAACCTACCAAAAATTATGCCGAAAAGACCTGAAAATGCTCTGCCAAAGCCCCGCAAACTCCGTAACAGCCTCGTCGTGTACGCTGACAAAAAACGCATCGTATTTGGCAACTATGACGACACCGCCACATGGAAGAAGTTTTCCGACTTTTGCCAAAAGCGGCAGAACGGGGAAAACGAAACTCCCAGCACGTCCGCTTCGTCACCCACTTCAGGCGGGTATCCGCCGAATGGCACTTCGGGCAAGCCCGTTCTGATTGCCGACCTTGTAACGCAGTTTCTGGAATCCGCCAAGAAAAACAAGAGCAAGAGCGATTTCAGCAACTACAAGACAGCCGGTCAAGCGTTGTGGCAGTACAGAGGTTTGCCCACCGCAGAATTCGATTCCTACCTGTTGCTACAAGTACAAGAAGGATTCGTCAAAGCCGGTTACGCTCGAACGCACTGTAACAGGTTGACCAACTTTTGCGTCCACATGTTCAAATGGGGCGAAGTGCGCCGCCTTGTCCCACCGGGCAAGAGTCTCCAACTGAAAATGGTGGAGCCGTTGTTGAAAGGAGTTGCCCGTGAGTGCGATGCCCGAATGCCTGTCGAAGATGATGTGGTCGAACGAACCCTACCGTTTCTGCTACCAGTGTACCGTGCGTTCGTCCGAATCGCACAATCGACCGGGGCAAGACCGTCCGAAATTTGTCGCATGCGAGTGGCGGATGTTGACCGGGCGAATCCCAAAGTTTGGGTGTATCGGCTCATCCATCACAAAACGATGCGTCATGACAAACGGCGAGTTCTCGCCTTTGGACGAAAAGACCAAGCCGTTATGCTACCCTATTTGGACAAAGACCCGAATTCGGCGGTCTTCAGCCCCAAGGATGCTGTTTCGGAATACAAACAATTACAGCGGGACACCCGCAAAACTCCTTTCACACCGTCGCAACGGAAACGGGACAAGTATCGAAAGCGGCATCCAAAAATCAAGAACAACGATTTTTTTACCACCGGCACCATCGGCAAAGCGTTGAAACGGGCGATTCAAGAAGCCAATCGAAACTTACCACCCGACCAGCAGATTCCTGTCTGGACAATGTATCAACTTCGACATGCATTCCTCACAAAAAAGACGGAAGAGTTTGACGAACATGTCGCCGCAACGTTGGCGGGTCATAGTTCACCGGAAATGGTTCGGCGGATTTATGATAAGAGTCAGGAGCGACGAATTATCCGATTCAAACAGCAGGAAGACGAACTGGACGAAGAACGGACGGCGAGTTAACCGACCCGGCAGATACAGACGTGGTGCATGTTCCACAATGCGGTGGACGACGGTCAGTTGTTTTTTGGGTAGGGAGTAACTGTCCCCGCTTGCACCGACCGTTCCGTTGGCTTTGACACGTCTTGCTTGGTTTATTCTTTTCTCTCGCTGCGGCTCTTCGCAGTAAGCGTTCAAGTTTACGTTTTTCCCGCAATTGGTTTTTCTACAATCATTGCCATCGTTACTGAAAACGTGGCGATCACTGTTCAGTGCTGCCCGTCTTCGCCTATCTGTGATTTGACGGGCAGGATGTTTTTGGGGAGTAAAGCCATGAGAGCAAGTATCGAAATCGTGAATTTAGCGGAAGTTGCCCAAATGATGCGTCTTTCCACGAGTAGCATCCGTCACCGGCTGTCCGAGCGACGCAAGGGGAGATGCGATTTTCCGATGCCGGTTTCCGGGCATCGTGAACGCCTTGCATGGCTTCGAAGCGAAATTGAATCTCACATCCAACGCCGAAACCATCTGGCAAATCATTGTCCCTCAGTGTCACGGGGCGCACACCCCTTGTCGGCGGAGACACTTCGGGCAGCGGCTGAACTCGGATTATTGGATGATACCACCGATGTCCGGCACAACAAGAAGGGAGGGGGACGATGATAATTCCCTTTTTGTCGAGTAAAATACCCGCTTGAGACCATCGCAGATTTTGGCGGCTTATTGAAAGGAGTGGGTCAATGTCGGAAATAAACAAACAAACCACACCGTTGATAGACATTTCTGAAGAGGCGAAAAAGAAAGCCCGTGAGATGAGGATTGTGATACTCCCACCCCCTAACCGCCCGGCAGCGACTCCCCCCAGACGACATGTCTTTATTATGGAAGACTTAACGAAAATTTTCAAAGTGAGCCGCTCTACCATACAACGTTGGATTTCTAATGCTCGAAAGGGTATCGGTTCTTTTCCCACACCGGAAAAAAAGGTGACAAGCGAAGGTTTGCGTCTTGAGTGGAATTGCGATGCAATCATGGAGTATCTTAACAACCAGAATTGTGAAACTCCGCAAGAAACGTTGAATCCTATGAACAACACCATACTCACTCTTACTGTGGAAGACTTAATGCTACGCTTCAAAAAAACACGAGTGACCATATATCGTTGGGCAAAGAAAGCCAGGAGTGGTCACGGCACATTTCCTCCGCCGTTAAACACTGGGGGAAGGAAACGGCAAAAACTTGTGTGGAGCTTGGACACAATTGAAGCGTTTGAGAAAAACCAGAACAGTGGAAGATCTCAACCGCCATTGGATTCGGTGTCGGAGGTAAAGGATTGTGAACAACTTGAATGATAGACGATGCGACAAGGAATCGGGTGACACCCCCCTCGTGCAGCCACCATTGGATTCGGTGTCGGAGGTAAAGGATTGTGAACAACTTGAATGATAGACAGTGCGACAAGGTGCCGGGTGACACCCTCCTCGTGCAACCGCCATTGGATTCGGTGTCGGAGGTAAAGGATTGTGAACAACTTGAATGATAGACAGTGCGACAAGGTGCCGGGTGACACCCTCCTCTGTGTCATTGTCTGTCATTTCTTTAATGACGGTCAAAAAGAATTTACTTCCGCCACAAGCACCTTTCATAGGGAGGTACTCTGCCTTTCTTGGAAGAATATTTTCTCAGATTCTCGATTTCAAAGTGCCGAATTTTCATTTCCTATGATTAGTCATGGAGAAAACACAAACCGTGTTTTTCGTAACCTGTAAACCTGGAAAGGAAATTTAGCAATGACTATTACAAGCAAACTGTCTCCCTCCGAGATTGCCGTTCAAAACGGACGGCATGAAGCCAAATTCCAAGAAGCACCTGTCGACAACAGGCTTATCGAACAGAAAACAGCGGTTGCTGTAGAAGAGTCACCTGAACCACAGGAGGGAGACGTAAAAGAGCCGCCGGTAGACAAAAATACCAGTAACCTCGTGTTGACGGTAAACAAAAAGTTTGAAAACCTTTTACCGCCACTCACGCCGGACGAATTTGCAGGACTTGAGACAAGCATCCTCACCGAGGGAATCCGTGATTCCATCATCGTTTGGAAGGGAAAGACTTACATCGTTGACGGGCATAACCGATACCAGTTGGCAATGAAGCACGGTATCCCATTTTCGGTGGTCGAGCGAGAATTTGCAGACGAGAATGCCGCTTGCATTTGGATTCTCGAAAACCAACTTGGACAACGAAACCTTACAGATGTGCAAAAGTCATTCAGACGTGGCGAATTGTACAAACTGCTCAAGAGAAAACAAGGAGCACCAGAAGGAAACAAAAATGCCTCAAAACAACTCCCTCAAAATGTGGGAATTGTTTCAAGCAAAGCATCGGGCGAAACGGCAGAACGGATAGCCAAATCGCAAAATGTAAGCAAAGCAACAGTGGAGCGAGATGCCAAGTTTCATACCGCCGTTACAGATATTGCAAAGATAACGGGACACGGCGAAAACGCTATTGTTGCGATTGCAGAGAAACACGGTAAAACCGAAGTCCATCGAATCGACGGAATGAAACCGAATCAGCAAAAGGCGGTCGTTGAAAAACTAATCACGAACGAGGCGAAGTCGGCTATTGATGCAAGACGAATTTTTACCAAGGAACAGGTGAAAAACGTCCTGCCACTCAACTCTGAAACGATGTACCGTGTGCTATATGCCGATCCTCCTTGGCGGGACGGAAACATTTCCGGTTCCGGTGCAGCGGAGAATCACTATCCGACGATGAGCCTCGACGAAATTTGTGCGTTGGAGGTGGGCGGTAAATCTATAAAGGCATTGGCACAGGACAATGCAGTGCTATTTTTATGGGTAACGAACCCAATGTTAGAGAAGGGTTTTAAGGTTGTCGAATCGTGGGGCTTCGACTATAAATCCTCGATTGTCTGGGACAAGGTTGCGCACGGTTTAGGCGGCTACGTCAGTATCCGACACGAACATCTCTTGATCTGCACAAAGGGGAGTTTTATGCCGGATGATAAAAAATTATTCGACAGTGTACAAGAGATAGAAAGATCAAAACGACATAGCGAAAAACCGGAACAGTTTCGGGAAATCATCGACACACTGTATCCGAGTGGTCGGCGTATTGAGTTGTTCGCCCGGAAGACAGCGGTTGGCTGGGACGCTTGGGGGGACGAAATTGAAGGTATTTTCCACAAGGCGGACGACAGTCCTCCCCACCATGAAGATGTCTCCGGCAACCCCACCGACAATGTTACAGACGGAGGTGTCGGTCTTGTGTTACCTTCGGAGGCAGGTAGCCCAGAGGAACACAACACCGCCAAGTACGTGACTCATGGTCCCCCCGTGGTGTCACCTTCGTTCATCGTCGCTCGCCCGGAGGTAGCAACTGTCGAAGTGCAGTTACCATCCATCCAAGTAAATCGAAGAGCATAGACGGCTTTTCTAAAATCCTTTACCGTAGCGGTGAACAATCGCTACAGCGAAACAAAATGCTTCGCCGATTCCCTTACAAAAAAACGGCGAAGCCCAACAAACGAATCTAACGATGACAACAGATTATAGCACCAAAAAACAAACATTCAATCCCGTCTCCATCTCTTCCCCGCTTACCAGCGATGCCGAGGAAACGAATCCACTCGAAGTGATCGTGTGGGAAATGCCAAATGCCTACGCCGGTATTCATAAGTGCGAAGTAAGCACTGCAAACGATAGTCATGTTCATAAATGCGAATCTCCAATAAGCAAGAGTACATCGACAGTCGATGTGTTATTTCAGAAATATCCACGATTGAAGAGTCGCAACCCCAATCGGGTACCAACTTCGCATACGGAGTCGATAGAGTCAGCACAGAAAGCGTCGAACCAAGAGTCGTGGATACTTGAAAACAATCACAGGTTTCCGAAGCATGAAATTGAATTACGCTATTTCGTAGAGTTACCTATTGATGTGATTAGGGCGAACTGGCGACGGTTGCAGAGAAAGTTGAGAGAGGCTGATATTATTTATGCTGCTGCAATCGAACTGACGACGATTGGAAATTATGGTCCGCTTAACAATCGTGTTCATTATCATTTTCTGATTGATTCTGAATTAGATCGTAAGTCGCTGAAGGATGTAATGAAAGCCGCATGCGAGAAAGCCAAACTGGGTGCTTATGGTAGTGGTCGTGATTTCGATTTGACATTTCCGAATCATGGAATTTATGACTGGGATGGGAAAATCAAGTATTTTACGAAGTTTGGTTATCCTGAAAAAGTACATTTGTTTAAGCCGGTGTATCGAGTACAGAAGTTTTATTACTGTGGCGGATGGTTTATTGAGGCGGACGGTACACCGACGACACGGCAAAAAATACTCAAGCGGATCAAAGCCGAGTATAAAGAAAAGAAAAATCGAGAGGTTACGTCTGTTATCTCTTGCCCTGTTCTTGCACAGTTTGACGGAAATGCCACAAGCGGTGGGGCGAGTGACCGGTAAAACGTCCGCTCGCCGGTACTGGTTCAAAAGTTAGGGTGTCACCCGACACCCATCCCTCTTTTTTACGGAATAAACTCGATTTGATTCGGTTGATAGCAACCGATGCACTTCTATATTTCCTTGGAGGAATACAGAGTCATTCACCAAAATTCGGAGACAAAAAATGCAATCGAACACTTCCGTCCTCGAACGAATACAAAACATCGCAGGCACAACCAGCTGTGATCGCCCAATTCTTAACAGCGGCACTCTGCCAGTTCTGCTTTCGGAATATCAATCTGCCCACCGAATTTCCGAAAAATGCGGCGAAATCGTCGATTCGGTACGTGATATGGAGGGAGCATCTATGTTGCTCTCTGCCGTTGCCGGTGTGAGGCAAAAAAGCGATGATGCCATATCGCGGCAACAACAAAAAATTAGTAAAGAAGTTTCGAGCGGTCTTGATGATGCTGACCGGCGTGCTTTTTTTGCTTTAGACCATGAAACGCAATGTGCGTTAGCCCCGGTTGTCAGCGGGGACGATATTCTGTGTGAAGGATTAAAAATGACTGTGGCGAAGTCGCAGGCTGTGCAACAACCGCCGAGGCAATAGTGAACATTGACTGTTCGACCCAACCTCCATAAATTCCGGTCATAAATTTCGGCGAAAACCACCGAAATCGCCGCACAGCGGGTAGTCACGCCCCTATATCTCTGGTTCATGCCGCAGATAGGGTGTCACCCGACACCCTCGGCTATTTTTGACAAGGCGAATTTTCTATTTGCGACGATGAAGATGGCAACACTGCAAATAGAAACCGGTCGTTAATTTTTCCCGTCTTCCGCTTTCACGCCCCTATTGCGAATCGGCAAAAATCGGATACAATGCAACCGTAAACTGAAATACCGCTCCGGTTCCGTACCGGGGCAAATGAATTTAGAGTTCGTCAGCAATTCGATAGCCGCATAAGATTTTCCTGAAAAATCGAAATGTGGATTGGTTGCCTTCACGTTCCAACCGGCTTGCCGGGTGAAGATAATCAATGGTCGTGAATTAGCGGCGTGTTCCCGTCAGGGAGCGTCTGCGCACGACCAGTGGGAATCTTCAGCGCATGTAATACGCAATAGCGCACCGTATTGGAACACGGGGAGAGAGCCATCTATTGAACGCACCACGCTCCGTCTCTTGCGTGGTCTTGTTGCCGATGCTCGGCAGTACAGCAGAAAAAACAGCAGAGCCGCCATCGTAAGATTGCGCCGAAAACACAGAGCCCGTATCGTAAGATACGGATTCCGTATCTTACGATACGGGCTCTGCTGACGTAACCCTAACCCCCTTTTCGGAGAACCATCATGAGCAAATTCGACTTCGTCCGCCTTTTTGACAGCATTTCGCAATCGTTTAACATGCCCCGCACGAGTACAGCGGCTAAAAGCGCTGCTAAAAGAAAACGCCGACGCACCTGCCGTATCGAAGAACTCGAATCACGAGAAATGCTCTCGGCAGACCTCTTCAATGCCATTCAGGCAACGTATGCCGACCTCAATCTGGGCAACGATTGGGAAAGATATAATTACATCGAAATTCAAGCGAATAATCTTTCCGATGCCGTTCTGAGCGCAGCGATTACTACCGCGGAAACAACGGAAAAAGATGACATCATCGTTGTGCGAACGGGAAATACGCTACCGACCTCTACCATCACGCTCGATGGTTCGGAATTGGTTATTAACATCAATGCTGCAACGCACGGAAGCGTTACTATTGTCAGCCTTGGTGAGAATCCTCTTACCATCAGTGGAGATATCAAATCGCGGGTGTTAAACGTCGGCTCTACTTCAACCGTCGCGCTGGCAGGATTGAATATAATAGATGGCGGCAATGTTAGTGAAGGCGGCGGAATACGAAATGCCGGTACGTTGACCATCGTAAACAGCACGATCGAAAGAAACACGGCTTCCCGCTTCACCAATACCAACGAGGCGGTGGCTTACGGCGGCGGAATATTTAATGCTGCCGGTGCTGACCTAACCATTATAAACGGTTTCATTTTAGATAACACGGTTTCAGTCCATAACGACAGAAGTAACAATTCAAACGATCTTCGATCAAGAGCCTACGGGGGAGGAATTTTCAATGAAGGGACTCTGACCGTAGCAGACAGCACAATAGATGGCAACAACGCAACGGCTTATGCTAGATCCGGGTTCAGTGGGGCAAGTTTTAGCACTGCTACTGCAAGGGCGAATGCTTACGGCGGCGGTATCTATAACACCAGTACGCTCGTAATCATTGACAGCACGGTAGGAAGTAATGAGGCTTTTGCCGAAGCACTTGCTGAAAGTGTGGTGGGGAAACGAATCGGCAGTGCTTACGCCTATGGCGGCGGCATTTACAACGGTACCGGAAATTCATTAACCATTGCAAACAGCACGATAGAAGACAATAAAGCGATTACGCATGCTGTCGATGGTTCGAACGATAATGGTGCCAGCAATTCTTACGGCGGCGGAATTTATAACAATGGCACCTTAACGGTAACATACAGCACGATTGCAGGAAACGAAGTCAGGCGTAATAGTGGCGTTCCGAATGAGCCCTACGGCGGCGGCATTTATCATGCCGGTGGTAGCGCAAACGTAACAAACAGCACGATCGTTGGTAATCAAGCGTCTCGTACTAATGACGATGACACGAGCAGAGGCGGTGGGATATTCAGCAACGCAGGTGAATTTAGGATCGCCAATAGTCTAATCGCTGCAAACCATGCGTACCGAGGGGCAGGGCTTCAGGTCAACGGCGGCACGGTCATTGCAACGAACTGTACAATCGCAAGCAACCATGCAAACGGTACAGCCGATAATACGGGTGCAGGCATTAGAGTCTCCACCAGCAATGCCCGGCTGGAACTCTATAACTCGATAGTCGCAGGAAATACAAGCGGCAGTAGCAACGAGACGAGTGGTACCGCAGCGGGTATTGGTCGTACCAATGCTAATGCAACAATCGTCGGCACCCACAATTTAATTCAAAACAGCCCTTCTGGCTTTTTGACCGCTAATAATATACGCGGTATTGCTGATCCTGGTTTTGTGAGATTGGCAACATCAGAAACAGATGGTCAAGGTACGTCAAACATAAATAGGACAGGATTGCGCTACAATCCCACAGACTGGGATTGGCGATTGCAAGCCGGTTCAGTGGCAATCGATAGTGGATTGAATAGCCGCGCTCTCAATGCGGGGTTAGAGACCGATCTTGATGGTCGTCTCAGGATTCACAATTTCGTCGTCGATAGAGGGGCGTACGAATTTGGTGCCGGTTTTGCACTCGATGATGAGTACGAACCAAACAACACGTTCCTGACAGCGAAAGACTTGGAAACCATCACCGGCATGTGGGACTCGGGATTGCTGTGGTGCAATGACGATGACTGGTATCAGTTTACCGTCGATAGTGCTGAACGAATGAGCGGCTATGTCAAAATTACTGTTCCTAACGGCAACAACAAGGCACTAAATTTGGAGGTATTTAGATCCAACGGAACAACCCCAGTACACCCCCTAGTCAGTGGACATGGTGAACTGATGATCCCTCTCAACAACTTGGAAGCCGGAACGTACTTTGTAAAGGTATCCAAAGCAGGAAGCAATAGCAATAGTTATTCGATGACGATTTGTCCCTTTGACGACGAACTCGAATATAACCATGACGGACAAAAGAACGATACCCGTGCGACGGCTAGGCAGTTGGATCGCGACCCCATCATGGCGGTTACAACGTTCTCTAACTTGATACAAGCCGACGATGATTGGTATAGTTTCGCTACCAGTGCGCGCGGAGATGGGAACGATTACGTCATCATCGAATACAATGCTGCCGGTAATCTGAACTTGGAGTTATACGATGCATCTGGTGGTTTGATGTATACCGCCGGACTGCCCAGCACTGCCGCCACAGAAGGAAAAGTTCGAAGAGAGATTTCCCTCAGCGGTGTTCCAGCCGGAACCTATTATATTAAAGCATCGGGGGATGATACCGGCAGTACATACGATTTGATCATCGAGCCGCCGAAACGCGGCGACATTTCAAAGGCGATACCGCTGCAACCGCAGCCCGTTACCGGCACACAAACCTTCTTAAGAGAAATCAACCTCAACAGTCTAAGTAGTATTGTGGGGAGTCAATACTTTTCCTTCGAGTTCGCTAATGATGGCGATGCTGACAGTTGGCTTTCAATCCAAACATTGGGAGCACAAAACGGACGCATTATGTTACTCGATTCCGACGGCAACGTGAAGAGAAGTAGTGTCATTTTCTCAAAAGAGTTAATGCTTGCTTCTGGGAATATCCACATGGAGGTGCATCAGACCGGAACGTCAACTATATCGACCACGAAATCGTGGGAACACTCAATTGGTATCAGCGCAGGAATAGATGGATGGAAACCTCAATTTACTGTCTCTTACGAGCACACTTGGGGGGAATCGGTTACACAAGAATATTCTGACGAATACGGTATCCGGTATGGGGCATCGTATGGTTACGACTACACGATGCCGGCAGCGGTATTCAATCTCGATGGTCTTGCCAAAGGCACCTATTACATCTACTTTGAAAGCGGTGTAATTAATCTGGACGATCAAAGAGGTTATGGTGCTGTGGTGACCATTAGTGCTCCGAAAGCAACAACAAAACCCGAAGTGCCGACACTCACGGTATCGCCAGCATCTTCAGATACCATGGTGCTTTTATGGAACGTTGATCTTGATTCAACGGATTACCAAATGGACTTCAAAGAAACATCAGCCGCAGGATACCCTGCGGATTACAGCGGTTACGATATATCTTTCGATACATCGCAGACAGGAATAGTATCCGCAACCATTACAGGTTTGAAAGAAGGAACAGAGTATGATTTCCGCTTGATCGCCAGTAATGATATGGGTGAGAGTACGCCAGCCGTTCAATCTGCCACGACCGACACGATTGATTTGGATGCCCCCGACCTCGTAGCATCGGACGGCGGTGAAGTGCTGGCTTCGGTTGACAAGGGGAACACATTTGACGTGACCACTGGAACAATCGAGAACATTGGCGGTACAGAATCCGGTGATTATACCGTAACGTTTTATGCCGCAACGAGTCTCGAAACGCTGTTCACCTCAGGAATCATACTTGGTTCTGTCGAGAAGCCAAGCCTCGCAGCAGGTGAAACGACCACCGCTACTCTCTTCGGCATCGATTCCGAATTGCTAGAGAGCGGTGAGACCTATTACATCGGTTGGAGAATCACCGGTGTCGTTGGCGAAACCACTATGGGCAACAATTCTGGCAGCAATCTAACACCGATGTCCGTAGTGAGCAGAGACGACGGCGATGGAGACGGAGACGATGACGATGACGACGGAGGAGATGAAGACCATATACTCGATCCGCCGAGCATCACACTCGCCGGTTCGGTCATCTACTGGAGCGCAGTTCAAGATGCCGCTGCCTATCGAGTGGAAGTTCAAGTTCCCGGCAGCGACGCTTTCATTGCCGTCGGCGAGCCCATTACCGATACCGTTATCAACCTTAGCGAGCAAGATTGGACAGCACCAGGAGACTACATTATTCGAGTCATCGCCGTCAACGCAGATGATGGCGAGTCGGACGCGTCTAATACCATTACTTGGACGATAACTGCTCCTCCATCGCCAGTCGATCCTCCGAGCATTGTACTCACCGGTTCACTCGTCTACTGGAGCGCAGTTCAAGATGCCGTTGCCTATCGAGTGGAAGTCCAAGTTCCCGGCAGCGACGCTTTCGTTGCCGTCGGCGAGCCCATTACCGACACCGTTATCAACCTTAGCGAGCAAGATTGGACAGAACCAGGAGACTACATCATTCAAGTCATCGCCGTCAAAGCAGATGATAGCGAGTCGGACGCGTCTAATACCATTACTTGGACGATAACCGCTCCTCCATCGCCGCTTGATCCGCCGAGCATTGCTCTCACTGGTTCGGTCATCTACTGGAGTGCAGTGCAAGATGCCGTTGCCTATCGAGTGGAAGTCCAAGTCCCCGGCAGCGACGCTTTTGTAGCCGTCGGTGAGCCGATTGCCGACACCGCTATCAACCTTAGCGAGCAAGATTGGACAGAACCAGGAGACTACATCATTCAAGTCGTGGCAATCAAGGAAGACGCTACCGAATCGGTTGCGTCTAACTCCGTTACTTGGACGATAGCGGATCCCGATCCGCCCGTCGATCCTGATCCGCCCGTCGATCCCGATCCGCCCGTCGATCCTGATCCGCCTGTTGATCCTGATCCGCCCGTCGATCCCGATCCGCCTGTCGATCCCGATCCGCCCGTCGATCCTGATCCGCCTGTCGATCCTGATCCGCCTGTCGATCCCGATCCGCCTGTCGATCCCGATCCGCCTGTCGATCCTGATCCGCCCGTCGATCCCGATCCGCCCGTCGATCCTGATCCGCCCGTCGATCCTGATCCGCCTGTGCTGGAAAACTTCCACAGCACGGCACAAACGCCGAATTCCGTAACACTTGCGTGGGACGCACTGACCGACGTAACCGCCTACACGATTGAGTACAGAGAATCAGAAAGCGGAAACTGGAAAACGTGGATAGCAGGAACAACGGCAACGAGTCCAACGATCACCGCCTTGAAGGCAAACACATCGTATGACTTCCGAGTAACGGCAACGACTGCCGACGGAACGGTGATTACTTCGGTAATAAACGACGTAAAAACGGAGGCTAATCCGTCTTCCGCTGCTTCTTCGGTGAAGCCTGCGTTGCGAGGCAACACAAGGGCAGCGACGGTCAGCAGCGTTACATTGACGTGGAAGACGACCACTAAAAACACCGTAAATGCGGCGTATGAAATCAGTTACACCACGCCTGCTGGTATCAAGACGATTGTCGTGACGGCGGGACAAAACAGTGTGGTCATCGAAGGTTTGAAGGCGAACACGAAGTACAAATTCACCGTTACTGCGTTGAATGCGAATGGCGAGAAGGTGACTTCCAGAGGTAAGGATGCGGTGCAGACTGTCAGTGCGAAGACAGCGAAGTACGGAGCGGTGAAGATGACGAAACCGAGTGTCCGCAATGGCAATTTGGGTTCGGACTTTGCGACTTTGAGTTGGCGGTATGCGAAGCCTCCGGCGAGCGATCCTACGACGCATTATGCGATATATGCGGTAACGGGTTCGGGCAGGAGTGCCGATTATAAACTTGTGGGCACGGTGGACGAGGATACCTACACATACAAGGTTGAGGAGTTATCTGCGAACAAGAGGTACACGTTTGTGGTTCGTGCGGTGGTGTGGGATGGCATTACTGACATTACTGAAGGGGTTTTCCTCAACGAGTCTCTGAACGCCAAGACGACGTTCAAGACGGCGAGGTAGCGAGTCCGCAGAGCCACTTGCGTTTTAGCCGCTTTAGCGTGCTAAACGCCATTCGAATCATGCCGTTGGAAAGCGGCGTTACGGGTTGGTTGGTGGACGGTTTGGCGACCAAGACGCAGTAACGATTCGAGGTCTATGCCGTGTATGAAAATGCTGATGGTACGGTCTATTTTGCGATGGCGAAGGCGAATGGCAACACGGACAAGGCATTTCCTGCGGTGAAGAAGTTCAAGGCGGATAATAGGAAGCCGGCGGCGGGTGCGGAATATCAGTTTACCGCTCCCGTTGCGACGTGTACGGCAGTGGCGGAGTCGTCCGATAGCTAGTAAACCCGGCGAGGGACGCACTGTCAAGGCGGTGTGGGCAGAGTATCGCCCCTTGTATTCTCCGGCGTTTTCGGTACAATCCAAACATGGTAGTGCAGGTATCGAAGTCATCCAACAAGCCGGAGTCGTCAACGGAAGTCCGACCGCTGAATCACGATGAGTTTTTTACCGGAACGTTTTCAAGGAAACGGCTGGCAAAAGCGTTTTTGCGGATCGCGTTACCCAGCGAACTGCTCGCATGTTTGGACTTGGAAGGCTTGACCGCAGAACCACGACACATCACCGACGAGTTGTTTAAGAAACTGATTGCCGACGTGATTTACCGTGTCCCGATTAAGGGAACAGAGAAGCATGTTGACTTTTTCGTGATAACGGAACATAAAAGTTACAACGATTTTTTGACGATATTCCAACTGTGGGGTTACGTTTTGCATGTGATTCGACAGGAATTTAAG
>Ga0099364_10003903_pt1 | contig 22813 bp, 22 predicted proteins | sample TergutTh196P3_FD_73070 | JGI IMG/M metagenome (GOLD analysis project Ga0099364, IMG submission 73070) | Microcerotermes parvus P3 segment gut microbial communities from Pointe-Noire, Republic of the Congo - Th196 P3 | ecosystem: Host-associated > Arthropoda: Insects > Digestive system > Gut ...
GATTGGTTTGCCGCATACTGTGCATTTTTTGTTCTCAAAAAACTGCAACTCTCCGCAGCGTTTGTTTTCACATCGAATCATCACCGCCCTGCCGCAGGTATCGCAGTTTTCGCTTCCGGCAAAGGTCTGGCCGTTGCAGATGGGGCATACCGTCATCATTGACCGCCCGCATCCGGCGCAGACGGCGTTCCCGCGCTCGATAGGTTTCAGACAATTCGGGCAGCTATACCCAAACGGGCTGCGGCTCCCGCACTTGGGGCAAAGGCGGCTGTCCCGCCCAACCATTTCCCCGCAATGTATACAGGGCTGCTTATATGTGGCCATTTATCATTCATCCCCCTGTTTTGCGCCGCACTCGCCGCAGAAATGCGTACCTGCGGAAAGCTCCACCCCGCAGGAGATGCAATGCTTCGGGCCAGCCGCAGCCAGCGGCGACCCGCACTCCTGACAGAACTTCACGCCGTCCGGGTTCTTATGTCCGCATGATGGGCAGCGCCCCTTCGCGTCCTCGGCAGCTTTTGCGGCATCGGCCTGTTCCTGAGCCGCTTTCGCTTGGTCGAGCGTTGCCTGCGCAGAAGCGATGTTCTGCCCTATGAGCCTCAGCTTCGCGTCCTGCGGCCATGCGGACGGGTCGCGTTCATACGCCCGCCTCCCGATTTCAAGCAGAATTTCCGATTCCTGCTTTTGGAGGTCGGCAAGCTCGCTTTGCGCCGCCAGCAGTTTGCCCTCCGGCGATTCCTGCGGGACTGCGGCTTTCGCCAAGCCGCCGAGCACGCTTCCAAGACCTCCGAGATTCCCCAGCCCTCCGAATAAACCATTTGCCATGTTCTTATCCTCCTTTATTTTTTTCGGACGCACAATGCAAACACATCATTTCTCCCATGTTGTAATGCTCGTCACACACCCATCTGCCGCACTTGCGGCATCCGTTGAAAAGTTTTTTTGCTTCCTTCTCTGTCAGCCCGCGCGCCTCTGTTTCTGAACCGGCGCTAATCCAGCCGGTAGTGTAGCGGTAATCGCACATGGCGCAATAGAAGCTGATCTGATACCCACCGCCCTCGCCGGCGATAGTAAATCTGGAGTTATATTTCAGAGTAGCAGCTAGCAACATATCTGCATCAGTCCTTTCGAAAATATATTAAAAAATTATCGAGTTCCGTTATACTCGCTTTACCGGCCGGCAGCCGCTTCCCGATGTCTGCGCCACGATGAATCTACGCCATAAAACCGCGTTTGTATACTATCCCGAGGATAGTATTTAGGGAAACTGGTAAAAAACTATCCTTGGGATAGTATAAATGTTGACAAATTGATTGAAAAACATTATCCTTGTGGCAGGTATCGGTGGGGAGAATAAGGACTTTTCTATCTTCAGACAGACCCTATTTTTCTTACGGACAAAAGAAGCAAATATAAAACAGGAATTTCGTTCCCTCGTCTACTGATAACTTGCAACTGAAAACTGAAAACTTGCGGTCAAAGACCGCTTTTAGGAGGAAATGTTCATGAAAAAGATTATTACATGGGTTGTATGCCTCTGCCTGCTCGCAGCGGTGCTGTCGGGATGCGCTTCAACCGGCCCGCTTGACCCCAATAGCCCGGTCACGCTGACTATGTGGCACAATTTCGGCGGCGATATGCAAAGGACGATGGACATGCTCATCGATGAGTTCAACGCCACGGCAGGCAGGGAGAGCGGCGTCATCATCAACGTGGAGGCCATCGCGTCAAGCGCGGAACTACAGGAAGCTCTCAACATGATTGTCAACGGCGACCCCGGCGCCCCGGCGATGCCGGACATCACCACGGCATACCCGAGGACAGCCATCCAGTTTCAGGCGCAGGGGATGCTTGCCAATCTTGACGAGCATTTCCCGGAGGAAGAACTAACCGATTACATAGATGCGTTCATAGATGAAGGGCGTTTCGGCGACGGCGGGCTGTATGTGTTCCCCTTCGCCAAATCCACGGAAATCCTCTTTGTCAACCAGACGTTGTTTGACCGTTTCTCAGCGGCAACCGGAGTTACAATGGACTGTTTTACCAGTTTCGAGGGCATTGCGGAAGCGGCTGTCAGGTATTACGAATGGACTGACGCGCAGACGCCGGACATTGCGGGCGACGGCAAACAGTTCTATACTGCCGACTCCTGGATCAACTTGGCACAGACTGGGATGCTGCAGAGAGGCTCGGCTTTGTTTGACGGAGAAACGCTTGCTTTGAGCGATGCCGCGTTTGCGCATATATGGGATATCTGCTACACGCCTTCGGTCGCAGGTGGGTTTGCCATCTTCGACGGCTATTCCTCGGATTTGTCCAAGACCGGCGATATCGTCTGCTCGACCGGCTCATCGGCAGGCGTCCTTTTCTACGGGGATTCCATCACATGGCCGGACGGCGCAATCGAGCAAGTCGAGTTCAGCATCCTGCCATATCCCGTGTTTGCGGGCGGCGATAGCATAGCAATCCAGAGGGGCAACGGTCTTATGGTCGCCAAATCTGACGAAGCACATGAATACGCTGCGGCGCTGTTCATCAAATGGTTCACCGCACCCGCGCAGAATATGCGGTTTGTTGCGGAGACCGGCTATCTGCCGGTTACGGGGGAAGCTTTTGAGGAGTACATGCCGCAAACAATAGAGAACGCTGAGAACCCCCGCATAAGGCAGATGCTTGAAGCCGTGACCGCGATGTACGCTCAGTACGATTTCTTTGTCGCCCCGGCATTTGAGGCATTCGATGGGATATCAAGAAGTTTTGAGAGGCAATTTAAGGACTTGCTCACACGGGAACGGGAAGCGTACCTTTCGGGCATAGCGCGCGAACAGGCGGCAGCACTCACGGAATTTGTAGCCGTTATGGGAAATTGACGATGATTAACGGAATGCCGTAGAGACAAGGTATGCCTTGTCTCTACGGCTACGAATCGGGCGAGGCAGGGGGTGACGGTGTGAATATGTTCAGGGATGCGCTTTTGCTCCTGCGCCGTTCCAGAGGCGAGCGGGCGACAAGCCTGCAAGTGAGGCTGTTTGCGTTTTTTGCCCTGTTTGCCGTCGCCTTGGTAGGCACAGGCTTCCTCGCCCTGATGTTGGCAGGTGTTTTCAATACTGCCGAACCGCGTCACAATGCATGGCTTGACGCCGAAAATAATCATTTACATGGCAGCATTTCCAGCGATTACAACAGGCTGGCGCTGCGTGGCGTCGCTTACGCAACCACGCTTTCATCAAGCATCCAAGCATGGGCAAGAGAATACGGCGGTGCGGACGGCACAAGCGCTGAGCGCATAGAAAGCCTCCTTATGGAACAGGCCGGAGGCTTGATTAATCTGTTGGAAAACAATGCTTGCAGCGGAGCGTTCATCATATTAGACGAGGCGACGAACCCATTAGCAAGAAACGCCGCATACACTAGGGCAGGGCTTTGCTTCACGCGCAGGGAGCCGAATAGCTTGGTTTCGGTTTCGCCGAAAGTATACTGTCTGCGCGGGCCTGCCTCGGTCGCCCGCGCGAACGGGGCTGAGTTGCTTGGCCAATGGAAGATGGATTTTGACGTCAGCAGTATACCGTTCTATGATAAAGTACTTACCGCCGCGCGGGAGAACTGGGGGGCGGATCTATCGCGCCTTTATTATTGGAGCGAACGCTTTTTATTCGACGGCGATAGCGAGCATAGCATGGTGCTTTGCGTTCCGCTTATTTCACGGGATGGAACGGTATACGGCATGTTTGGTATGGCCGTTGGAGACATGTTGTTCAAGCGCCAATACAGCCCGGACAATGCCGAATACCCTCGCATATTTGCCTCTCTCGCGCCGTTGGACGGCGACGGTTTTCATACCGGGTCGGGGTTGGTCGCGGGCAACTCCTATCTGACTAGCCAAACCATTGGGACGCTTACGTCGGAAAGTGGGCAAGGGAGCACCCCGATTTGGCGCGATGAAGACGGTGCAGGGTACGTCGGCAGGACACAAACGCTTCGGCTCTACCCGGCAGGCTCTCCTTTCGCGGATGAAGCATGGCAGTTTGCGCTCCTGATGCCCGATTCGGATTGGAGCGCCGCAGTCAATCAGAGCAACTATGCTTTTTATGGTTTCATCATTGCTTTGCTGGCGGTGAGTTTTTTCGCGGCAATGTTTATCAGCAGGCGCTACATACGCCCAGTGGTGTCTGCGCTTGAATCAATCCGCTCTGAAAATCGCGCCGTCGTGCAGAAAACGCAGATTGCCGAGATTGACGACCTGCTGGATTATTTGTCCGCGCTCGATGGTGAACGCAAAGCGTTAGGGAAGGAAAACATAAGCCTCGCCGAAGAATTGGAACAAGCCAGACTGAGGGCAGAAGTCATCGGGGCGGAAACTCCTGATGGAAAGATGTCTCCAATCTTGACGGCATATGAACAATTCCGGAAAAACCTCGATTCGCTCACGACAACCGAGCAGGCAGTATTCAACCTATACATGAAAGATTTCACGGCACAGCAAATCGCCGAGGAACTGTTCATTACGATCAATACTGTCAAGTTCCACAACAGGAATATCTACTCGAAACTCGGCGTTTCGTCGCTGAAAGAGCTGATGGTCTATGTCAACATGATGAAATGAAGTGACTCCAAGAGCATTTGTTGTTCAATCGCAAGGGGAATCCCCACCGCAATATCGAGGATACTGGGAAGACGACGAAGCTGAGTTTTACGACCATAATGATATTGACTATGTGCTGAAAAAGTATACATGATATAACTCGGCTAAGATTTCCCCCGCCTCAAAGTTTGCGAAGGCGGTGGGTACCGATTTCCGCAACAGGCGGTGAGCATATCTCACGCCTCGTTGAAACGCTGACATAATGCCGCGCACGGCGCGGGAATATGGATTTCTTGTTATAACCGGAAAAGATGCGAACTTTCAAACTCCACGCGAGCCTGAAAACGCATCCATGCAAGTTTCAATCCTGAGCGGGTATCACGATATTACCCCATTTATATTTATCGGTTATTTGCACAAAAACGTTAGACGCGTCTTCCCCCGCGTCTTTAGTTTGTCTACTGATGTTTTCGAGTAAAATAAAGCGTTTGGTCGAATCTACGTTCAGGTTTTAACATTTCAATGTATCCTGATTCAATGATATCGCTTATGACTTCTCTTTTAAGAATGGGCGTTAAAAGCCGATCAGAGGTGATGTATGTACACCATTTTGAGCCGCCTATTGCAAACTCCTTGTCGTTTTGTCTGTTAAATGTGATTTGTCTATATATTGTGTTCAAATTAGTTTTCCCCGATTTGCTGAGCTCCCATAAGCACTGTGCAAGGCGTGCAGATGCTCTCATAGGTCGGCTTATTCCGTTTTTATTTGGTTTTTTAGCACTATCAAGAAATAGACGGGTAAAGGCGAAGTCACTCCATACAACAATATCGAAAGCGTTTTCAGACAATTCAGGTGATTGTCCTTGTGTCTTCCAGATTGTTTGCATTAGTAATGGTTTCTGATGGCTGAGGAACTGACTTTCAAAATCATTGATACAACCAGTCAATAATGGAGTTTGTTGGTTCATTTCAAATCCGCTTGTCCAATTTTCAATTTTGGAACACGTTGGCTCGAAAATCTCGCGCACTTTTTTAGCACGATTTTTTACTGAGTCATACATACCTAATGCACAGTATGAAGTGGTTGCGGCACGAATAACAAGTTCACAACCCCATTTCTTTTCAGGCTTATGGCTTGTCTGAGAAGTTGGGAGTACAGTCAGCTTTATTTCAAGAGGCGCTAAGGATTTTTCATCAGATAAGGATTTCACGACAAGATCTATGCTATCTATTGGCTCAAATGAATACTTTTGATATGGTTCAAACTTACTTTCAAAATGGAAATCAAGATTATCAAGACTCTTACTTCCGCAACGGAAAACTTCACGCATTGATATTTCATGTGATACTACCCTGAGTTTACCTTTTACTAATTCTAGTTTGTTGTATATAGCAGGTATATCGTTTGCAAGCATATAGCATGCAACTGATGTAGGGAAACTAGAATTGAAACAATTCTTCCCCCAGTGATCTTCAGTGGCGCGATTTGAGTGTGTAATTCCAAATAACCCTGATGACACAAAGCATTCCCCCAACATTCATAAATATATGGTGAAATCGCGGCGTCAAACTATTGACGCCAAAAAAATTGAGTGGTACAATACCATCATTAGCATGATAACATTAGTTTACATGACGGTCAAGGAGAACTCAGATGAAGCAAATTGTTGACTTATTTGCAGGTTGTGGGGGTTTATCACGTGGATTTGAGGATGCAGGTTTCGGCATTATCGGCGCATTCGAGTTTTGGGACGTAGCAGCAAAATGTTACGCAGCTAATTTCGATCACCCAGTTTTCACAGATGATTTATCAGACGTAGAGAATGCTATTGAGAAACTAAGAACACTTAGCCCTGATATTATTATCGGCGGCCCCCCGTGTCAGGATTTCTCTCACGCAGGTAAACGAGTCGAGAATGTGCGTGCCGCCCTTACAGAGTGCTTTGCCACAATCGTAACAGCGATAAATCCACAGTGGTTTGTTATGGAAAATGTTGACAGAGCTCAGAACAGCAAATCATATGCTGCAGCAAGACATATCTTTAAAGCCGCTGGATACGGCCTGACAGAAGTGCTTCTCAATGCCGCTTTATATGGAGTGCCACAAAGACGTAAAAGGTTTTTTTGTATAGGGTCTCTAAACGCAGCAGACGGATTTTTATTAGATTATATCGAAGGCAATCAAAGCCAAACAGAAATGACTCTGCGTGATTATTTTGGTGAAACACTTGATTTTGAGTTTTATTATCGACATCCGCGTAATTATAGCAGACGAGCCATTTACTCCATTAACGAACCGAGTGCCACAATAAGGGGAGTAAACAGACCGGTTCCACAGGGTTATCCCGGTCATAAAAAGGACGCATGTACACTAAACTCCTCAATCCGGCCGATGACAACGCTTGAACGTTCTCTTGTTCAGACATTCCCGCCTGATTTCAAATGGGTTGGAAACAAAACTGAAACAGAACAAATGGTAGGAAATGCAGTTCCTGTAAAACTTGCTGAGTTCATTGCAAAGGCTTTGCTTCACCACATTTCAGGTGAACCATATTATGTCAATTATGCTCCTTTTTATGAGTGGTTACATGACACCCAAGTTGTTTCGGAGAAAGTACAGAGCGATACTGTATCACGCCTAAAAAGGGCAAACGCGATATGCCCGATGACAGGCGAACCGGATGCGTATTATATTTTCACTCTGGAGCAAACCCCCGAATACAAAACAATGAGTTCCACAGTTCGTTCACAGTTGAAACGAGCAGTTACTCTTTATGCTGATTATTTAAAAACACCCTGATGTCTTGCGCTTGGAGACAATAGAACCGTCCCCCTGTCTTTTCGCGTTGCCTGAAATTGAGTTGCCGGACGGAGTTTGCAAACAGCTTCTTCTTCACAAAAAACTTTAGATGTTGGTGTGGGAACTGTGCGGGCGCATATGTTTTCATTCCAACCTGTAAACTCTAAGCACCCTCTCTTTTTCGCTCCATGTAACGATACATATAGCCCCGTTCTCATCCCTGTGGTGAGCAAATATTACTCCCCTAAGCTTATGACGGGAACGCGGTTTGCTGAGAAGCATATCCCACGCTTCAACTGTGCTAAATCCACGTTGTAGCCAAAAGCGTCCCGAAAGGTCAAAACAAAGTGGCAGCAAGAAAGACTTATCTTTGAGCGTGTTTTCGATGGCAAGTGTCTCCGCGTTATACACAGTTATTTGTTCTTTAAAGAAAAACACATAGACATATGCGTTATCCGGAGAGAAGAAAAGATTCTGTGAGAATGTTGGAATCGTTATTTCGGTTGTTATTCTCATAGCGTCGTCATATTTAGTCAGAATATCCACCAATTCCGTTCGATATACCCATTCTCCTTCTCTCAAAAAAACACCATCATGGCATATCCACCAACAACCATCATTAAACGTCTTATTTATTACATTAAGACCAAATGGTTTCGGTAATTTTTCAATCGTAGCGCCAGTGAGCATATCAACACGTTCTATCCAATGTGTTTTTTGAGATTCGTGGATAAAAATTATTTCTTCGTTCGCCTGTGCAAAAAACCGGAATAGCGACGACGCACCGACTTTTTTCCACAATTCGGAGCCGTCCTGTGCGCAACAGGTATATGTCATGGTTTTTTTACCATTCTCATCTGAATATTCCTCCCAAAGCAGACCGTTGCCTTGAAGGAATATAGGTTGGCCTTTTCTCCTATATCTATCCGGCAACAGTCCGGCGGAATCATATGCAACAATGCCGCATTGAAAGACTATGCCCAACGTCCTGCCTTGCGTTGACCCAAACCTCAGATTTTCAACCGTGGACCAATCACCGCGCAGAGTGCCATCAGCATTAGGTATCCAGAATTGAAATTTGTCTTTTGCATACTCGTCATCAAATGGTTCAACGCTGCAATAAGGCGCAGTTCCGCGATCCGCTCCGTATGCCCATCTGAAGCGTGTCAATTCCTGTATGAGCACCGCTTTCGTCTCGCTCTTTATCTTTTGCGGCGCAGGACGCTCGGCAATCCATTTATCGACGGCGTCTATATCTCGTATATGCTGTTTATCCGGCAGTTCTTCAAAGTCGTTGTATAGTGGCAAGCCAAGCAACATGGCTGTCAATTCCAGTTGTTCTTCTGCGTCGCCTTTCTTCCAGACGGTGCGCAACCGTGATATATCGTCTGCGAAGAGGCCAAGACGCTCACAAAACAAGGCGACATTGCCCATCTTGTTGTAACCTTCCGGATTCAAAATATGTTCGGCATCTTTCTTCCCGTTTTGAAAGATGCTGAAGCCGACAGCATCGCTGTCGAAAATCCAAGCCAGAAGGATTGGTTGAGCAAGCTTCTTTGACAGCGACTTGGCTACCTTTTCGGTGAGCCCGGGCATAAATTCTTTTGAGTACACAGAAATAAACCGGGCAGACCACTGCCCCACCATTGAGTTTGGCATCAAATCACGGATTTGTTGTTCATCGCCATCCAATACGTGCAAATTAGCCAGCTTTGTTCCCATAGTTGACCTCCACAGGTGATATCCAACATTGTAACGTAGGCAGGTGTGGGGCAAATACTTTGAAAAGTATCTTCCGCCCGAGCTGTACAGAATGTACGCTGATACCTACAAAGGCGGACTATGACAATCACCGCGATTGCCGGGGTACTATGATTAATGTTTCGTTTTACTTAATCGTCATGAGCGACCCGATAAATATTGGTAGGTTTGTAGTGTCGTCGATTATCGCAAACACAAATGGCCTGTCGAGCCATATTGTCGCCACCGGGCCGCTATGCGCTTCTATTGCTACAGCCGTAGCTGCCCCGGCCCTGGTCCCGCGTTCATCCGTTGCGATAAAAGTCTTGTGCAGGACTTCGCTGATAAAGAGGTTTCCTACCGGCGATGTCCCCATTTTGCGAAAATCGGCTAAATCATCATCAAAAGCATCGGGCATACCAAGCTCGGCGAGTACGCTATTCAACTGTATCTCATATTCATACTTAAACTTTGGCATGTAAGTTTCGACTTTAGAATTGTTGCTCCTCGCGCGGTTTATCATTTCCAGAAACTCGGAGCCTTTGAGAGTATCCATGAATGCTTCAATCGAGACATCTTCGCCCGGGAGTATTGCAGCAAAGCTGTATCCGCCGGCATATGGTTTTATAAACCCTTGTGTCACACCTTCGTCGATGTATTGATATTCCGGAGACCGCATAAAGTCGGCAACTGCTTTTTCACCATTAATATCGGTGAAATAGTTTTGTGATACGTTTGTGCTCCAGTACATGTTTGCCCATTCAGCGTCGAACGTAATGGCATTTATGAGAAATAACATATGCTCAAATCTTATTTCGCTTAAAATTTCGTCTATCATCGCGTCCGTATTCATTTTGATCCAGTTGTTTATATCCGTGACAGTCTGATCGTCGAAAGCCGCACTGTATACCGCAGCGCCATAATAGTCTGCATTTCTTTGAAGAAAATCGTGCTCGACATGCAAACGGTTTTCGTTGTTGCGGAACCATATTGAGTTTGCGATGTTTAATTTTGCGTTATCCTCACTTGGGAGTCTGCTAACATAGCTATAAAGATACTCGTTCATCACTCCGAGCGGGATGCCGCCACCGAGTAGGTTCTCCATCTGTACAAGCGTTTCGCCGTCGGCGCCGTTAGCTGTCATCGCTAACGCAAGCATCACTGACAGCGGTGAAATGAGGGAATTTTCACTACTTGTCATACTATTTTTGAAAAGTTCAATCGAGAAATCCGCCATAATTGCGGTGAAATCGGCATCGGCGGACTTACCGTTCAAGCCGGTTTGCGATATACCTGACATGAGATCGACGGCGGATATTGATGGCATATCGTTAGTAGGTTCTGACGCAGTCTTCGGACTGCCGCACCCCGCGACATTAATTGCGAGCGCGGCAATAATCAATATCACCACTAGAGTCTTTGCACTTTTCATACACAATCTCCGAATTCATGAGTCTTGATTGTTTGACGCATATTCATCATGTTTGTTCCGTTATTATATTCAGCCCATTCTCAAAAAATATCGGTTGTTTTTCGTAGAAGCTTTAGCGAGAGAGCGGTTTGGCGGATAATTATTTCGTTGTATTGCGCCGCAAGTAATTGTATAATATTATTACGTTGAACCCGCCCGGTTTTCGTTTATGCAAGGAGTGGTATTTTTGAAAACAAATATAGGAGCGGTATTGATCGTGTTCGGAATGTTGATTGTACTGCACGGATGTAATGCACATGATATTGTCCAACTTGGAGTGGTTACTCCTGAAGAAACTCATGAGGAACCCCTCGTTTTCCCGGAAGATGAAAATCCAGCAGCCGAGGACGACGAGCCGGAAGTTGAATATATAGGCAGTGTCATGCTCTTTTGCGGGGGAAATATATACGAGCCGCGAGTTAACTGTGATCATGGGTATAATGACAATCTTTCTTTCAGCGGTATTCGGGAAGAACCAAAGGACATTTCGAATGAACTGATCCCAATTCCGTTTGCTGACGACTTTAGGATCATATTTCAGGGCAACCCGAACCATGCGATTTCAGAGGAAGAACTGAATACGGCGCATTGTATTTTTTCAAAGCTTATCGACGGCGAATGGATAAGAGTCTTTCATGTAAATATGGGAAAAACTGAAGAGATTTATTCAAATGAAGAAAAAGACGGCTATTATACGGAAATTACCGGCATCGAATCTTATTTGGAATTGTTGGAACCAGGCGAGTATATTCTGGATGTAGGCAAATGGTGGCACGGACTCCGGAGCGGCTTATCTTTTCAGTACTTCTTCCGTCTGTCAGTGTCTGCGCCATTCGTTGGTGCCGACACATCGAACTAAGCGACACCGGCTCGTACATTGGATGCTGGCATTTTCTTAAAAATGCAGAGGAATCGACGCATAATCACATAAAAACGCAGTGGTTTTCGCTTGAAATCTCGTAATAACGTGGTATATTACCGTATATTAAATGCTTCAAAGCCTGAATATCCGCTTCGCGCATACGAGAGGGAGTATAAAAAATGCGGGATGAAAAAGAAATTTTTGACTTGATTATGGGAATGGCAGAGTCGGACGAACGGATTAGGGCGGTTTACATGAATGGTTCACGCGCTGACCCGAGTATAGAAAAAGATAAGTATCAAGACTATGACATTGTTTTTGTCGTGACTGAAACCGAATCGTTTTTGGCTGATAAAAACTGGATCAAAGTATTCGGTGAAATCGCTTTTGTCCAAGAACCTGACTCGAACGAATTGGGATGGGGAATCAAACATGATTATACGAAATCATACGGTTGGTTAATGCTGTTTAAAGACGGCAATCGTATTGACCTGCATATAGTGACTAAAGCTGCCGCGCTGAATGAGTATTTGTCCGACACGCTGACAGTTAAGTTGCTGGACAAGGACAATATCCTGCCGGAAATAACCGCAAGCGATAAGGGCTATTGGATCAAGCCACCTACAAAGGAAAGTTATCGCGGATGCTGCAACGAGTTTTGGTGGTGCTTGAATAATGTCGCAAAAGGCATTGTGAGAAAGCAGTTGCCCTATGCCATGCGGATGTATACCGAAATCGTGCATGTCGAGCTCGATAGAATGATAGAGTGGTACATAGGGATGAACCATGATTTTTCCGTTTCAACGGGAATGTGGGGTAAATTCTTTGAAAAGTATTTGCCTATGGAATTGTACGCAATGTATGCCAAAACCTATTCAGGCGGCGATTACGATGATATGTGGGCGGCGATTTTTGCAGCATGCGGCTTATTCGGATTCATCGCCCCAAAAGTGGGCGAATGTTTCAACTTTGCTTATTCCAAAAATGAAGAAAACAATATGATGGATTATTTGAATATGGTACGAGGGTGAAGACAGGGGGAGGGTTCTCTTGTCTTGCGGATGCAAGACAAGAGAACCCTCCCCGCGTCTTCTGGGCGCAAGTGTCCCAGAATAATTACATCAATGCAAATGTTTCCATCGCCCTGTGGAATTTTTCAAACTCCGCGTCATCCGCGTCCGTATCACTCAATGCCATATTGAACACGGCAAATACGTTGTCCGAAATAGGAATCAAATACTCATGCTCCAGCCTAAAACTGCCTCCGTATTCTGAGAAGTCAATCCGTATTGAAAAGCGGTATGCGTCGGCTCCGTTCAGATCTATTGCCTCCAACCCTCCCAAGTGGGAAGCCGCTCCGCCGATGCCAATAATTCTGGCATAATGGTTTGCCCATCCAAGTCTTGCCGCCTCAAAAGAAGTCAAGGAGAGCGAAAAGTTCCGGTAATAAATGCTTACAGTATTATCAGTTAAAACAGAAGATACCGTGTTTACCCCCAAGAACTCGTAATCTATGACAACTTCTGTGATGAATTCGTTTTTATAAAACACAGCCGGGAAATTCAGTTCAGTTTCTTCAAGCGGCGAAAAATCTTCAGGTCGTATTATTTCGGCGAATGCGGCGGGGTTTTCCGCGATTTTGGCGTATAAAGCAAGCGTTTCTTCGATTGAGGCCGCTGAGCCTTTGAAAGTCCATTCTTTAGGGAACTGCACGGAAAAACCGTAGTGTTCGTCGAAAAGCAAGCTACCGCCGGCGCTATGCAAACTTTCCGGGCTGAATAATGTTCCAAGTTTTGAAAAATCAAACATACTATTGAGTTCATCCATATCCATCGGGATAATGATTTCAGCCGAGGCTTCATTTTGCGGTTCATGATTTTTGCTTCCCGCGCTTTCCGCCTCAGCCATATCGTCTGCCTGCAAATCTTCGGCAGAATCAAAAGCGGGCGTTGCGTCGGCATCCCATGCGGCAGACGTTTCCAGGCTTGCGATTGTTTCAGTGCCGCCCAGCGCGGAAGTCGCAAAGACGGCAATGGTTCCGACTATGATGATTGCCGCGGCAAGTGTCGCCGCCACAGAGGGTTTTCTGAGTTTAACAATAGACTTGACCCTGTCCTCAATGGCGTGTCTGCTGAATCCGCTGAATAAAAACGCCGGCTTGTTTCCCTTCTCCGCCATCTCTATGAGCACCAGCGCGTATGCTGTTTTTCTGCCCGCTCCAACTGTTTTAATGACGCTTTCGTCACAGGATATCTCGATATCGCGGTTATACAAAATCATCATCATCCAAACAAATGGGTTAAACCAATGTATGCAAACAGCCACAGCAATAAGCAGTTTAGTCAGCGCGTCAAATCGGCTTATATGGATAAACTCATGGGTGAGGACATAGTCCAGCCTTTCCTCATCAGTCATGTCAAAATTAGCGGGCAGCATTATGACGGGCCGAAAAATGCCGTATGTCAAAGGCGTTGATATACCTTCGGACACATGCACCTGACAGGGTCTTTTCAGCTTGTGTCTAGCCTGCCATGCGGCGACATAGCCGCTTTTGACAGGTTGGGAGAGCTTGAACCTCCTGCGGTATCTGGAATACGAAACAGCAAAGAATGAAATCGCCGGCAACGCTCCTGCCAGCCAAATAAGCGTCAGGGGCAATGCATTCTCTTCGCCGGACGTCGTTACAGGCGTGTCCGCGAACGGTTCCGGCGGTTCCTGCGCCACGGAATAACTAAGCCCATCCCCGCTGTCCGGCACAGTTATCCGCCCGCCTTGCGTGAATGGCGCTTGTCCTTCTTGTGCGTCGGTCGCATGGATTTCCGGCATTGCATGCAGACTGGGTTCGGCATTTTTTGCATGCGATGCGGACACAGAAATTTCGCTGAGCCGCCGGATTACGGCATCGGCATAATTGAAAACACTTGTTTCGGCCGCAACCGAGAAAGGTAAGAGCAGACGGCAAAGCACGACAGCCCAAAAAAGCAGTAATAACTTCTTGGGGAGGCTGTGCATCGCGGTAAATCTGATTATCGTGACAACGGCGATCATGCATGCCGCCGATACGCTCATTTGGATAATGCTCATTGAGAGTCACCCCCAAGCTCGCCCACAAGAGTTTTTAGCTTATCAAGCATTTTGCCTGATATCTCTTTGCTGTCAAGCAAAGACGCAAACAGCATGTCCGCGGAGCCGTCAAACAATTTGTCGATCAATTCCTTTACCTCAAAACCCTGCGCCTTGTCCTTGCGTATCAAAGCATGACAAACGAAGTTCGGTTCCCTTCGCTCAATCGCGCCTTTTGCAATGCATTTTTTTATTACGGTGTAAGTGGTGTTCTGATTCCAACCGATTTGCTCACCAAGAATGGTTGAAATCCGTTTGGCGGTCAAATCGCCTTCTTTCCAAAGCACGTTCATAATTTTCAATTCGGAATCATGCAACTTTACGCTCAAATCTACGCTCCTCCGAAACAAACTACTGTAATAGTTTCTTCATACTATCACAGTAGTTTGTGGATGTCAACCTATTTTCCGTTGCACGCAACAAAATGCAAATAGCACACAATTAGCATTGACAAAGCACGTAATTCAGTATAAAATGTTAGACATAGGGGGTGTTGATCATGTCTGAAAAGTCAAACCTAACGATAAAGCTTGATAAAGATGTGCGTGACGAGTTTGGGATTTTATGTAATCAAATCGGGATCACAATGGCTGCGGCGTTGAATGCTTTTATTAAACAATCGATTCGTCAACAAGGAATGAACTTTTCATTGCGGGACAGCAATGGATTTTTACCCGGGGAGGCGGAGGAACTCAGGCGAAGGATTGCAGGAGTGAAGGCCGGGCGAGTTGAGACGCATGATTTGATTGAGGCGGTATAAATGTTTTCGCTAAAATGGTCACCCGAAGCATGGGCCGAATATATTGACTTGCAAGAACATGATAAAAGTGCTATCAAAAAAGCGAACGCATTATTGAAGGACATCCAACGCAACGGATACAACGCTACACTCGGAAAGCCGGAGATGCTAAAGCATGATTTTTCAGGGTTCGCAAGCGTTCGAATTGACAAGAAAAACCGAATCATATTTTCTGTACAGGATGATACAATAGTTGTTATCCAGTGTGGCGGCCATTATACCGATAAATAAGACTGTTTCTCGGACGGTAAAAAACTCACTTCCCGCAATGTTACTTATTCACAAGAACCTCACGGGTTTAGTCCAATTGTCGATCAATGAGCGATATATTTTTGTATATATTGAAGATGGCGCGGTTGTGCTATTGACAGCTTTTAAAGAAAAGGATACTGATGATTATTGCACGGCAATTTCGCGAGCAAACAGGATTTTTTCAGAATTGGAGGATGATGATAATGGGAATCCGTAATAAAATGGCATCTGCGGACATTAACACATGGCTTATTGACGCTTTATCAGAAGATGAACGAAAAGTTGCAGAGTTTATAGCTTTGATAGCGCGAAGCATACAGGAACAGCGCCGTATTCAGGGATTGACTCAAAAACAGCTTGCTGAAAAACTCGGAGTTTCTCAAGCTATGGTGTCACAGTGGGAAAATGGTGAAGAAAACTTTACCGCGGCAACCCTTGTAAAAATCTCATCTGCTCTAGGATTGCAGCTCAGCAACCCAATATCGGCATAACAATCTGTATGTTGCAATCTTCACAAAAACCCCACGGGTTTAGTCCAATTGTCGATCAATGACTGAACCCGTTTATGCTGCTCGTAATCCGTTGCCATGCTTTTGTATTCAAGTCCATACATTTCCGCTAACACTTCGCCTAAGCTGACCTCTCCTTTTGGCCTGTAAAAGTAGAGTTCCTCTTTGGCTTGATCTTTCTGCGGCATTCGCGAGTATTGTGCTTGAATGTGTTTCAGCCAATACGTATCGTCTAAATTATGCCTTTGCAGCGGCTGTTTCATGCAGATAAGCTCCCACACAAGCGTTGCCATCGTGTCCGTCAACCCTTCGGTCGCCTCTTGAATGTTATCGTAGGCAGAGTAATTGAAATTCTCTCCGATAATGACATAACAGGTGTTTTCAACCAAATCGACCGCAATAGGGACTACATTTGCATTTGTTTGTTCAGCTGCTCTTAACACACCCCAGTGCAGCTTTTGAATCAGTAAGTTGGGTGTGAGGTTCCATCCACCTTCCGGAAAAATCAAAACATTCCCTTGCTTGTTCAATATGCTGACCATTGTATTTAACGACTCTGACCTACTTTTCTTTTCAGCTCTGTTTACAACGATGGCTCCATTAAGATTAAGCGCCAAACGTTCCGAAAATACCGGTGTATTATCAGCCCCCTCAATCCCAATCAGCAAATAAGCAGAATGTTCCAAACAACAACAAACGGAGGCTACGTCATCATAAAAGACGTGGGTTGCGGCGTAAATTGTTGACCTGCCGTTGGGAATGAACCCATTTCGCAGGAGAGTGATTTTTTCTTTCAGTGTCGATCCGAATAGCGCAGTCAGAGGCTTATGTATAATCCGCCGCCATTTTATGCTGTATCGAGAAACACCCGATGTAGAGAATATTCCCATTTCTCCAAACTCTCCTTACTTTCTTGCGAATAAATGACAATAGTGGCGAATATCCCCAACCAGCCTCCCCACCTCATCCCAATCCCGCGCCCGCGTGATGTTTTCGCCCTCGCAGTCGCGGTTGTAGCGGATGATGCGCCTGACGCTAAAAACTTACTTCCCGCAAAACGCCGCCGTCGGGTATAGCAAAGCCGTCGCGTTCCAATGCCAACGCCTGATAGTCTCGTTTTGCGCTGATTGGGTTTGTGCCGAACGTTTCGCGGATTTTGTAGCCATGCGGCATTTCGTTATCGCTCAGGTGTCACACGCACCCGTAGTTTACAGAACCCGCCTTAGCCCTTCCAAAACTTTTTGCGTCTCGCTTGCGATTATGCTTTCGTCAGTCGTTTGGTTTATGAACTTATCGACCACCTCATAGGCGTTGAACTTCATTACTCGCGGAACGCTTGGGCTGCTTGAATAAATAAGCGAAATATGTTATAATTGTTTCAATAAATATAGTAGGAGGCGGTCATTATGGTACAGATCATTGAAAGCCCTGTGATGATGTCTCAGGAAGATATAAAATCGGCATTCTATGGGAAATGGGTATACATAGTTAGTTGCGAGTTTACGCCCGGCGACCGTTTGATCAGGGGCATCCCGGTAGTGGTGGCTGATATGCAGTTCGAGGACGTTGATTCCGGGATTTATGACAAATATGATGCGGAAGAGTACGGTCATAAATTATCTAAGTCGTTTCTTGATACGTTCGGATTGTCCCGCTCTATCAGTTTAGGGTGATGTAATGATAAGCTATAATTTCAATGAATGGCAGTTTTCAGGGTTTGAACGCGAGGGCGGGCACATAGTCCCCCGACACTAACCGCTGACAAACAGTGTTTTCAATTTACTTTTCAACAATGCGCCCGCCTCTAAAACCCCACCTCACGCTACATAATTTCTTCATATAAACCTCACGGGTTTAGTAACTAAAACAACTTGTTTTTCCAAGTTGTTTTAGTTGCTAACACAGCGCTAATGCGCTGTGCGCCGGTGCGTAGGCTTAAAATGCGCCAGCCGGATTCATTCCGGCGGTTAAGCGCATTTAGCCGTAGCGCACGGCGTCTGGGTTGTGGGGCAGAGCCTCACGGGTTTAGTCCAATTGTCGATCAATGACTGAACCCGTTTATGCTGCTCGTAATCAGCCGCCATGCTTTTGTACTCGATGCCGTGCATATCGGCTAACACTTCGCCCAAGCTGACCTCGCCTTTCAGACGATAAGTTAGCAAATCCTCCTTATGTTGGTCGCGCATTTTTATTTCCGCACAATGTTTCTGCGTGTACTCAACCCAGAAATCGTCATGCAATGATACTCTGCTAATCGGTGGTTTCATTTCGATAAGCTCCCACATTAAGGTTGCCATTGCATCTCGGAGAGCTTCCATAAGTGCGCTTTTAGAATAACTTGACGTTGCAGTTACTTCAAAACTTTTGCCGATTGCTACGCAATATTCATCGCCAACCAAATCAAAGGCAATAGGCACAATGTTTACATCGCGGTCTGCCAGTTTCGCCGAATCCAATATCCCCCAATTCAAAGGCAAAACCAACTGATTAGGGCTGAAATTCCAAGTTCCTTCGGGGAAGGCCAATATGTTGCCCCCGTGCCTCAGCACCTTTGCCATGTCGATTTTTGAATGAGCTCGGTCTATTTTACAGTATCTGTTTACAAAAATCCTACCGTTCAAAAACAAACCGAAATAATCACGCTTTGATGTTTTCCACAATGCTTTTTTATGCCCGAAAAGCACATGAGCATTTTCCTTGAGGCAGAAGCAAATTGCTGTAATATCGTCGTATGTAACGTGAGTGGCGGCGTAGATGGTCGGATTGCCGTTGGAGGTGCTGTCATCTCTAACTAAACGGACTCGATAGGGCAATGTCCGTTCAAAGATATTGAGAAGTGGTCTGTGTACGATTTTGCGAAATTGTATGGCGGGTTTTGATATATGGTAAATTAGTCGCCCCCCCTTTTATGCAATTTGCATACACGCTTTGTGTTAGCGTTAGCGGTCAATCCATATTTCTTCATATAAACCTCACGGGTTTAGTCCAATTGTCGATCAATGACTGAACCCGTTTATGCTGCTCGTAATCAGCCGCCATGCTTTTGTATTCAAGCCCATACATTTCCGCTAACACTTCGCCTAAACTGACCTCTCCTTTTGGCCTGTATAAAAAGCTTTCTTCCGTGGCCATATCCATAAACGGCACACGCGCCAATTCGCTTTGAATGAACTTTACCCAAGATTCTTCGGTGATTTCCGCTCTTTTGTTCTGGGGTTTCATCTCTATTAATTCCCACGCCATTGTCGCCATTACGTCCCGAAGTGCTGATATCGCTTTCCCCTTATCGGAGTATTGAGCGTAGTCAAATAGTTTCCCGATTGAAACGCAATAATTGTCGTTCACCAAATCAATGGCAATCGGAACGATATTCGCGTTGGTTGACTCTGCCGCGTCAAGCAATCCCCACCAGAATTTTTGTACAATCAAATTCGGCGACAAATTCCAAGCCGCTTCCGGCGCAATTAATACATCGCCTCCGTAGTGAAGAACCGCTTTAAACGCTTCCAATGATTCAGCTCTGGAGGTTTTGTCGCTCCTGTCTACCCAAAATACGCCGTTCAGGTTAATGCCTACACCATCGAATGTCTTTGATATTCCGTCCCTATTGGCAGCCAAAACATATGCGCTGTGTCGCAAGCAATATAACACGGAAGCCGCATCATCTTTAAAAACGTGCGTAAATGCAAAAACTGTCGGCTTGCCGTTAGGTTTGAAGTCGTTTTTTATGAGCTTGACACTATATCTTAAAGTAAGTTTAATAACCGCCATAAGCGGTTTATGAATCCACCGCCGCCATTTTATGCTGTATCGAGAAATACCCGATGTAGAGAATATTCCCATTTCTCCAAACTCTCCTTACTTTATTGCGAATAAATGACAATAGTGGCGAATACCCCCAACCAGCCTCCCCACCTCATCCCAATCCCGCGCACGTTTGATGTTTTCGCCCTCGCAGTCGCGGTTGTAGCGGATGATGCGCTCACTGCTAAAACCCCACTTCCCGCAAAACACCGTCGTCGGGGAGAGCAAAGCCGTCACGCTCCAATGCCAAAGCCTGATAGTCGCGTTTTGCGCTGATTGGATTTGTGCCGAACGTTTCGCGGATTTTGTAACCATGCGGCATTTCGTTGTCGTCAAGATGCTCACGGCACATCTCATGTATTCTTAATATGACTTCATCATTCTTGCCTATGTGCTCAGGGTTTAAGACAATGTGTACAACAGGCACTTTTTTGTCGCCAACGTCAAGCCCGACGACCTCGCACTCTAAGACCGCGGCGTCCTTGTATACGACCCGCTCAATATCGAACAGATAAACTTTTGTGCCGTCCGAAGCGATAATCGAATCGGATGCCCGACCCAATACATCGTAGTAACCGTTTTCATCGCGTATGGCGATATCGCCTGTTATGGCAAAACCATCCTCTGTAAAAAACGCTTTTGTTAACTCCGGCCTTTTGAAATAGCCTTTCATTCTGCAGGGTGTCTTAATTTCGAGATTGCCACGGGAGTTGTCACCTAAGATGTTTCCATTATCGTCAACGATGCGTGCGCTTACTTCTGGTAACGGTCTCCCTACTGTATTAAGCATATTGTAAGTATCAATACAAATATGTGTCATTGGGCCTATTTCGCTCATTCCATATCCTAAAAAAAGACGTGGATTTTTTACACCAAGCCTTACCAAAGAAACATTTACTAAAGACGCCAATTCAATACTAACTGCTTCACCTCCACAAAATGCGGTTTCTAAATGAGATAAAGCTCCATCAGGTAGGTCACACATCGGTAATGCTGCATAGTGGCTTGGTGCAGCCATGACCATTTTCACTTTTAAGTTTAGTAAATCATGTGCAAAAGTATTTTTGTCGTAAATCGGTTGTAAAACATGAGTAACTTGGGCGAGCCACGGCATAACAATGCAATGAACAAAAACTGTCGGATGATTCGGCGGGATTATTACTAAAAATCTATCACCGGCTTTAAGTCCGAAAAAGTCAACTTGAGTGTAAATTCCTATCATAGCAGTGAACTCCTCATTAGTCTTCTCAACCCCTTTCGGTATTCCCGTTGAGCCGCCTGTGTAGAGCACCACAGCGGTGTCTCCCTTATTGTAAACCGATTCCACCGATACTGAACTATGGCGGCCGATTGCTGTAAAATCGTCTAAGGAGAGGATATTCATGTGCGGCAAAGCCGCCTTTATTCTTTGCGCCGAATCGCTTTTCTGTAACAGGGGACGTATTTGCTCCGTCACATAATCGGGAATGGTTGTGATGCCGTCTGAAAGCGACACTATTATGATATTTTTGAGGTTTGTTTTGACGATTTCACCTACTATGGTCGGGAAAAACCCATCGAACAACACCAAAACCTCGGTATCCGTTTCTTCTATGTACTCTTTCGGATTCGACGGCAGTATCGTATGGCTGACAAATTGCGCCCGGATTCCCATTTTATTCAAAGCGTAAAACGCGAAAAGAGTAGAGGGCAAAGTTGGAACGCAGAATGTGACTGTCCTTGTCCTGTCGGGGAGCATTGACAAAAACGCCCTCGCGTAAACGTCGATTATCTCATCGGTTTCCTTAAACGTCCATTGATTGCCGAAATACTCAATCGCGGGTAAATCAGGATGCCCGGCGTTGCACAGCCGCCATGTTTCGTAGATCGAATTGTCTTGGTTAAAGATTTCTTTTAGGTTCATCGGTATAGTTTCCTTTTCAATAGTTTTTTAGTGAGGTGCGTACCCCTCACTCGTCATTGCGAGCCGTAGGCGTGGCAATCCGGAATATCCCCAACCAGCCGCCCCACCTCATTCCAATCCCGCGCACGTTTGATGTTTTCGCCCTCGCAGTTGCGGTTGTAGCTTGCGTCGAAACAGATTACTTTTGCAATCGGCGCGATGGCTTGTATGTTTACCGCCTCGTCGTCGATCATCACGTCAATTTTCTTTTCTAAACAGGCCGTGCGCTTGCTGTCCGGCACGTCATTGTCGCAGAAAACGATCTCATCATACTGAAGCCCATTGCGCCACAGCCAATTCTTAACCAAACTGCGCATTAGGAAACCCATGAAGTTCTTTTGGCAGGTAAACACACGCTTAGAGATGATAAAAACGGTATGCCCCCCGTTTTGTATTTTGCGAACACATACTTTCGCCCCCGGGCGCGCCGGTTCGCCTATCGCGTATTTGAGCAAATGCTTTTTCCAATATGCTTTGTATTCATATTCCGGGCAAGCAAAAATATCGCGTATGTCGTATGGCCCTTTATCCACGACGGCGCGGCCATATTTCCGCATGAAGAATGGCGGCGCGTGCCTGAGGTTGAACCCTTGGATGTCGGTCAATACGCCGTCTATGTCAATCCCGATGTTCATCCCGTATGCTCCATCCGCGCAACTTCGCCCTGTAACTGCGCTGTCAACTCCTCGACGCTTTTGCCATCCGGCTTGATTGGCGCCCCAAACGATATTTTTATCGGGTAACGCCTGCCAAAGCGGAAGACTTTCGGGCGTTTCTTATGCGGCGGGAATATATCCCACGCGCCGTCTATACGGACGGGGATAAGGTCGACCCCGGCGTCGATAGCCAGCTTTGCCGCGCCGCCTTTGAACGCTTGCATTTTTCCGTCCCTCGTCCGCGTACCCTCCGGGTGGATGAGCATTGTATAT
>Ga0099364_10003904_pt1 | contig 22808 bp, 13 predicted proteins | sample TergutTh196P3_FD_73070 | JGI IMG/M metagenome (GOLD analysis project Ga0099364, IMG submission 73070) | Microcerotermes parvus P3 segment gut microbial communities from Pointe-Noire, Republic of the Congo - Th196 P3 | ecosystem: Host-associated > Arthropoda: Insects > Digestive system > Gut ...
GGTGTGGTGATCGTTTCGTGGGGCATCGTTTTCTACATAGCGATCGACACCTTCGGTGTGAGGTGGTATTTATATATAAATCCACACCATCCCGAAGGGATCGATCGCTATGTAGAAAACGACACCCACACCTTGATTTCCATGCCGTAGGTATGGAACCTAATGTTCCACCCCTTCGGGGTGGTGATAGGTTCGTGGGGCATCGTTTTCTACGTAGCGATCGACACCTTCGGTGTAAGGTATGAATTTATATATAAATCAACACCATCCCGAAGGGATCGATGCGATCGACACCTTCGGTGTGAGGTGGTATGCATAAATCCACATCCCTACAGAATGTCGGCGTTACGTACAGGACATAGAATTACTCATCCCCAATCTATTAGCCCCAGCTTTCAGCATAGCAATAGCATCGTCTTTAGTTCTAATTCCTCCAGATGCTTTCACTCCCATTTTATTCCCCACAGTCCTTCTTATCAGTTTCACATCTTCAACATCAGCACCTTTTGTAGAAAAACCAGTAGAAGTTTTCACAAAATCGGCACCGCATTTCTTTGCAATAAGGCTTGATAGAACAATTTCCTCAAAGTTAAGCAAGCAGGTTTCAATAATAATTTTAAGAATAATATTACTATCGAAACATAATTTTTGAACAAACTCATTCATGTTTTGTATTGAAGAAACATCGTTAAATTCTTTTATTGCAGCAATATTTTGAACAAGGTCAACTTCATTTGCACCGTCACTAATAGCTTTAACAGATTCTACCATTTTCACTGAAATGTCATTACACCCCAGAGGAAATCCAACAACGGAGCAAATTTTAGAAGATTTAATATGTTGTTTTGCTAATTTAACATGGCAAGGATTTACGCAAACGCTTTTAAAATTAAATGTATTTGCTTCTTCACACAACTTTATAATGTCTTTAGATAAAGCATCTGGTTTTAAAATCGTATGGTCAATGTATTGGCATAGATTTTCAAAATCTGTAGGAATTTTGTCTTCTTCCATAGCTCTACATTTAGTACAGTTCAGGCAAAAGACGTGTTCAGCGTTGCAACGACAGCTGGTATTTTCATCAACTAATTGGTATTTTTTAGCAATTTCTTCAATTTGGTTCAAGTAATCACCTCTTAACTTTAATATCTGTAATAATCATAGTAATATTTATAATTTCTATAATATTTTTCATTAATAATGCCATTCACCACTACTCCTGTAACATTGATATTAATATTCCCTAACATATTTTTAGTTCTATGAATAATATTTCTATCAGTGAGGTTCACCATAATCACCATAATGAGCATGTCTATTTTTTTCGCCATAATCAAAGCATCAGTAACGGCAATAACTGGCGGCATATCAAACAGAATATAATCATATTTTTGTTTTAAAGACTCAATTAATGAATCTGTTCTTTCAGAAGCAATCAATTCAGACGGGTTTGGTGGAATCATTCCGCTTGTAATAATGTCTAGATTTTTCAAATCTGAATATTTAATAATATCTTCTAAAGCCATAGATTCATCGTTAAGAAAATCACTAACCCCATTATTTCTCTCTAAATTAAAGAAATTATGTAAAGTAGGTCGTCTTAAATCTAAATCAATAATAATAACTTTAGAGTTCATTTGTGCTAGTGTAATCGCTAAATTTGCAATTGTAGTAGATTTTCCTTCACTAGGTCCGCTAGAAGTTATAGCAATAGCTGCATTTTTATTTGGATTTCTAGCGATAATGTTTGTTCTAAGAGTTCTATAAGCTTCAGCAACCGCAGATTTTGGTTCATGATTTGGTAACCATAATTTCTTATTATCGTTATTCAAATTATTTTTATTTTTTTTTAAATCAAGATTCATAAGTGGTATAGTACCCAATATCTGAAACTTAACAAATCTATCAACATCATCTAAAGTTCTAATCCTTGTATCATAAGTTTGAATTAACACGGCAACAGAAATAGAAATTATAAAAGCAAGAGTAACTCCTACCATTAAATTTATCTTTTTATTTGGTTTAATCGGGTGAATTGGCACCATAGCTCTATCTAAAACTCTAAGATTTCCAATTCTGGCTTGCTCTGCAACTCGTGCATCTTCTAAATTTTCTGCTAAAATACTGAAAATATGCTCATCTATTCTATAATTTCTTTGTAGTCTTGCCAGCTCCATTTCTGTGTCCGGTAATAAAGAAAGCCTATTATCAAAAGAATTAACAATATTTTGATAGCTATTTACTCTTGCAAATGACAAATTTTCGTTAACTTGTGCTGCAGAAATATTTTGTATAAGGTCATTTCTAAAACCGAAAACATCAACTGAACCAGCACGTATAACTAACGTTTTCTGAATTTCTTCATCTAAAGTGTTTGTAGCATTATCGAGAGCTCTTTGCAATCTAATAATCTCTGGATGTTCATTTGAATAATCGTTGTTGTTCATAAGAGTAGTAATTCTGGTCATTATTCTAACAACTTCGCTTTTTAATTGCTCTATAAATGGCGTTGAAATAGACAGTGCAACATTTAGTAATAAAGAATCTTGTATTGCTAACTCGGTTTGTAAAAAATCAAGATTCTGCTTCGCAATGTTATATTCGGCTTGTGCAGAAAGTAAATTTGCATTCGCAATAGCCGATCTTTCAATAAGATGGTCGGTTTCGGTAGACAGATGAAAAACACCGGTGTCCACTTTATAATCCCTTAAATTTTCTTCAGAAATTTGCAATCTCTGTATCACACCTTCTAATTGCGATTCCAGAAATTCTCTTGCAGTAGTATACTCTAATCTAGCAAATTGAGTGTTTTGTAAAATAATAGCTTCCACAACAGCGTTAGCAATAAGCATAGCTTCTTGTGGGTCTGTAGACCTGTAAACAATCTCAATAGTGTCTTTTTCTCTGCTTGTAACCGTGTGCATATTTCTTCTTATTGTCAAAATCGGGTCGGTTTGTTTATCCGCATCTACATTAAAAATTGGTAAGTTCTGATAATTTTCCTCTCTTTTCACAAATTCCAAAGCTAAATTTAAAACCGGTCTACTAAATAAAATTTCAACAGTATTGTTAATGCTTGTTCTTGAAAGTCCTCTGTTTGCGAACATTAAAAGGTCTTGTACATGGCTTCTGTCGTCTAATAAAACAATCGATTTCGCTTCGTATATTTTGGGACGTACAAGCGTGTATATAACTGTAAATAAAACAATTACCAAAAATATAGAAATAACTATCCATTTGTAATTATATATGATTCGAAAATACTCGATTAACGAAACATCATCTTTTTCAAAATCATCGTTAGTGTTAGTTTGCATCAATTTTTAGATTCCTTAAAATAAAGATTGTATAGTTAAATATACACTTAAAGTAATGGCAACTTGCGATAAAAACGTTACTACGCGACTAAACGCATAAAATGAAGTGCCAGACACAATAACAGTGTCGCCCGGCATTAATTGGGGTATTAAAGAATAATCGCCAGTTTCAATATATTTCTTCATATCTACATTAATTACAGTCTCTTCGCCTAATAAAGACTTTCTGATTATTCTAATCGATTTTAACCTTGCGTCTACTGTAGGTCCGCCTGCTAAAGAAATAAGTGTAAGAACATCAGTGTCGTCTGGAACAATGTAAAGACCCGGTCTTTCAATTTGACCCCAGATATATGTGAGAATCTTTAATTGATCAGCTTCGTTAATTGTTCCAGAATAACTGTATCCAGCTGTGTTAAGGTTTGCAGAGCTGTCGCTAGTGTTCTGCGAAATTAAGCTATATGAAATAAATAATGTTAGTATAATGGCAATTATTTTTTTATGCATTAAAATCCTTTTATCAATATCAGTATGGAACGCCACCCAATTCTGTACGGAACGCATTTATTCGTTCCTAGTTCGGTTGGGATCAATGCGGAACAGGAACGAATAAATGCGTTCCCTACAGAAAACTCCCCCCTGCCCCCCTCAAAGAGGGGGGGGGATCAGGAACGAATAAATGCATATCCCAGATTTTTCCAAAAAATATCAAGATGTATTTTTATCAATTTTTTTCTTGACAAAAAAAAGAAAAAAAAATAAATAACGCATTGGAGATAAAAAATGAGCAATCGAATAAATGAACATGCGATATTAGATCAACCTTCTGGTAACACTATAACATTTTACTGGAAACAGCAAAAATTTACAGCTTTTGAAAACGAAATGCTTGCTTCTGCTCTAATTGCTAACGGAATCAATATTTTTGGTCATCATCATAAAGACAATATGGCACAAGGAATATTTTGTGCTAATGGGCAATGTGCCAAATGTATGGTAATTGTAAACGGATCGCCCGTAAAAGCATGTATGACAAAAGTATCAGAGAATATTTTAGTAGAAAGTGCGGACGGATTACCAGAAATTAATAAAGACATTAATTTGCCTTCAAATACAGAATTCTCAGAATACAATACTCCAATATTAAATTGCGATGTACTAATAATTGGCGGTGGACCATCCGGGTTATCAGCAGCTTTGGAGATATCTAATTACAAAATTAAAACAATATTAATCGACGATAAAAACAAATTAGGTGGAAAACTTGTATTACAAACCCATAAATTTTTTGGTTCTGTTGAAGATTCTCATGCAGGCACACGCGGAATAGATATTGGTAACAACTTAGAGTCCGAAGTACTTAAAAGTGAAAATATTGAAGTTTGGCATAATTCTACAGCAATTTATGTTTTTAAAGACAAAAGAGTAGGTGTTCTGAAAGATGAAGAATACGTGTTAGTAGAGCCTAAAATAATTTTAAATGCAGCTGGAGCACGCGAGAAATTTTTGCGTTTTTCTGGTAATGATTTAGTTGGAATATACGGAGCAGGAGCTTTTCAAACGCTTGTAAATAGAGATTTAGTAAAATCATCACAAAGGTTATTCATAATTGGTGGTGGAAATGTAGGTCTTATAGCAGGTTACCATGCGTTACAGGCAGGAATTGATGTTGTTGGTTTAGTTGAAGCCATGCCTTCTTGTGGTGGTTATAAAGTTCATACAGATAAATTAAAACGTCTTGGAGTTCCAATTTATACTTCTCACACTATCTTATCTGCTAATGGTAACGAAACAGTAGAATCTGTGACAATAGCAGAAATAGATGCTAATTTTAAGGTTATTCAAGGAACAGAGAAAAGTTTTTCATGTGACACGATTTTAGTAGCTGTTGGTTTAGATTCATTGAAAGAATTTACAGAAGAAGCCGAATTAGCTGGTATAAAAGTATTTGCTACAGGCGATGCGAAAGAAATAGCCGAAGCTTCATCAGCAATGTTTAATGGAAAGATCATGGGTTTGATAATTGCTAAAGAACTTGGTGCTACTGAAATGAATATTCCGGACGAATGGCTTCAAAAAGCAGCTATCTTAAAATCTCATCCGGGAAATATTTTAATAAAAGAATTTTCACAAAACGCAAATAAAACATCAAAATTTACGCCTGTAATCCATTGTTTTCAAGAGATACCATGTAATCCATGTATGACAGTATGCCCAACTGGTTCAATAAAATCATCTTCGAGTGAAGAACAGAACTCAATTATGAGCAACCCAATCTATGATGGTTCATGTATAGGTTGTTATAAATGTTTACTAGTTTGCCCCGGTCTTGCAATAAGTATAGTAGAAAATATTGATAACGAGTCTATTGTTTCACTTCCTTATGAAATACTGAACATAAAAATTAACATTGGAGACGAGCTAAACATTGTAGATATAAATGGCGATTCTTTAGGTTTTTACACTGTTATCGATATAAAAAACAACAAGAAAATTAAAACGCAGATTGTAAAAGTTAAAATGCCAACCGACTTAGCATATAAAGCGATATCTTTTAAAGTGCAATCAAAGGATATTACAAAACCATTAGATAACCCTATATTACCAAACAAATTAGACGAAACAACAATGATATGTCTTTGTGAAAGAGTTAGTGTTGGAAGAGTGAAAGAATTGATTAATAAAGGCGTAACAGACATAAACCAAATAAAAGCGATTACAAGAATGTGCATGGGACCATGCGGTGCAAAGACCTGCGATGTGTTGTTAAAACAGGTGTTTAGACAAGAAGGGGTTGCTATTGATAAAATTACCAATCACTCTAGATATCCATTTTTTGTTGAACTAAAAATAAGGTGACATAATGAAAAAGAACTATGATATTATTATTATTGGTGCGGGCTCTGTAGGGATTCCTGCTGCTTTAAGTCTTTCTTCTAACAAAATTAAAGTGCTGTGTATAGACAGTTTTGCATCACCCGGTCAGGGTAATAACAAACGTGCTATTGGAGGTGTTCGTGCGACACATTCAATTTTCGGCAAGTTTAAGATTTGTCAACGCAGCATAGAAATACTTTCAAACTGGAAATCTGAACACGGTGACGACATTGGTTGGTTATCTAACGGATATAGTTTTCCTGCATATACAGAAGAACATGAAGTTTTTTTAAAAAAACTAGTTTCTGATAGAGATAAATTTGGGTTGAACATAAACTGGATACAACCGGAAGAATATAATGAACTTGTACCCGGTATCCTGATGCAAGGTTTACGCGGTGCTACATATTCACCAGAAGATGGTAGCTGTTCCCCACTGTTAGCATGTAATGCTATGTATTTTAAAAGTATAGAACATGGTGCTGAATATAAATTTAATGAAAAGGTAATAGATATTAAGCATGAAAATAATGTTTTTAGCGTAAGTACAAATAAAGACCAATATTATGCAGAATATTTAGTGAATGCGGCTGGTAATAACGCTAAATTAATAAGTTCTATGCTTAACTATGATGTGCCTATTATTCCTGATAGTCATGAAGCTGCTATATCTGAACCTGTTAAAAGGTTTTTCGGACCTATGGTTGTGGATCTTAGAAAAGAAAATGGTTCTTCTAATTTCTATTTCTATCAAAACAACGAAGGACAAGTTATTTATTGCATTACACCAGAACCGCTTATTTATGGTACAGATTCTGATTCTACATCTGAATTTCTGCCGTTGTGTCGAAATCGTCTGATGAATATTTATCCTAGATTAACATCTTTGAAATTTAGAAGACAATGGCGGGGGCAGTATCCAATGACACCAGATGCTTCTCCTATTATTGGAAATTATGAAACAAATAGAAAGTTTATACAAGCTATAGGAATGTGCGGACAAGGGTTTATGATAGGACCCGGTTTGGGAGAGCTGATAACACGTATAATTTGCGATCAGTTAAGCGTTGATGACCAGAAAACGCTTTTATCTTTTGAGCCTACTAGAGATTTTTCGTCTTCGGAAGAGATTAAGTAGGGGATGTACCCAATTCTGTAGGGATGTGTGAGTTATGTATACCACCTCACACCGAAGGTGTCGATCGCTATGTAGAAAACGATACCCCACGAAACAATCACCACACCGAAGGTGTGGAACAAATTATATATTCAAATCGTTTAGGTTCCATACCTTCGGCATGGAAATCACGGTGGTGGGGTGTCGTTTTCTACATAGCGATCGAGCCCTTCGGGATGGTGTGGATTTATATATAAATATAAGAGGTTAACAATATCCACAAATACCCAATTATATATATTCAAATCGTTTAGGTTCCATACCTTCGGCATGGAAATCACGGTGGGGGGTGTCGTTTTCTACGTAGCGATCGATCCCTTCGGGATGGTGTGGATTTATATAGGAACGAATAAATGCGTTCCGTACAGAATTGATAAAAAGGAAATTATGCAAAAAACCTATTCATCATTACGTGTTTTAGTAAATACACCAATTTATGGTGGTTCTTACACAACCGCTCAATATGTATATAATGGTTTAAAATCTCTTGGTGTTACGGTTCAGATGACAGATAATTCGATAGCAGAGTCATTATTAAAACGTCTTTTACAAAATCAGATAATAGACAGAAACACAAACTATCTTACTGCTATACTTTCTGATTTAATTTGGCAAGATATTTCGATATTTAAACCTCATATTGTATTTATGGTAGCTCAAAGTCCTTTTTCTGATCAATTAATGAAATCTATAAAAGATTCTGGTATTGTGTCAATTTACTGGTTTGTGGAGGATTTCCGCCGTTTTGGATATTGGAGGGACATAGCTCATTATTTTGATTATTTTTACATGATTCAACGTGGGCATCAGAAGCTTGATATATTACCTTTAGCAGCCGATCCATTAACTCATAAAAGAATCGAATTAGCAAACCACGAAAAAACATTTTATGGTTCTGATATATCTTTTATGGGTGCAGCTTATCCCAATAGAATAAATTTCTTTAAACATTTTGATAAAACAGATTTGAAATTATGGGGGACAGGCTGGTATGAATCGGAACTATCTAACTTTAACATTCCTTTAAAAAGTCAAAGAATTACCCCTCAGCAATCAAATATGATATATCAGTCTTCAAAGATAAATATAAATCTGCATTCATCAAACTCTTTAGAGAATGATAAAATAGGTGATTTTGTGAACCCTAGAACATTTGAAATAGCTGCTTGTGGTGGTTTTCAAATGGTAGACGACCGTCCAGCAGTACGTGAATTTTTTGAATCTGACAAAGAAATAGTTTATTTTACGTCAGTAGAAGATGCTTTAGAAAAGTCGAAATATTATTTAGCAAATGAAAATTTAAGACATAAAATAGCAATTGCATCACAAGAAAGAACATTGAAATTTCATACTTATGCCCTAAGGCTATCTTCTATATTTGATAAGATATTTCAACCTAAACAGAATAGTAGCTCTATGTCAAAACAAGAAGCACTTGAAATGTTGTTAAATACATTTATTACGAGTAAATAAACTAAACATGGCCTAACCTTACACATGCCAAAGGAGTCCGCGCCGAAATGTATATTTATATAAAATCATACCTTACGCACATCGAAGGTGTCGATCGCTATGTAGAAAACGATGCCCCACCAAACTATCACCACACCGAAGGTGTGGAACAATTTAATATGATAAGAAATATGTCGTTTAGGTTCCATACCTTCGGCATGGAAATCAAGGTGGGGGCGTCATTTTCTACGTAGCGATCGATCCCTTCGGGATGGTATGGATTTATATATAAATGCCACTTAGGTTCCATACCTTCGGCATGGAAATCAAGGTGGGGGGCGTCATTTTCTACGTAGCGATCGATCCCTTCGGGATGGAGTGGAACAAATATAAAAATAAGAGGATATTTTGAAAATAATAATTATCAATCTAACACGAATGGGTGACCTTATACAGACAATAGGTTTAATAAATGCGATAAACAAAAGGTATCCTAAAGCAACAATTGATATTTTAGTTATGAAAGGATTTAGTAAAATAGTAAATCATATGTCGCATATTAACCATATTTACTGTTTAGATGAAGGCATTTTAAATCCGAATATAACACATAACAAACAAATAGGAATTGACGAAATTAGCAGTGTGATTGATAGTATAAACAAAAACAACTACGATTTATTGTACAATCCAATTGTTTCACAACAAAGTGCATTACTTGCTTTTTTAGTTGAAGCTAAAAAAAAATTAGGATTTCTTATTACTAAAAAGAAAGAACAGAAGATTACCTCAGATTTTATTTCATTTCAATTGGCTAATATGCATAAGATTGGAGATTTTTCCTTTAATTTAGTTGATATTTTTGCTGGAATGGTTTCCGGCAGCTCTCCGCCATATAATATCAGTTTTAAAAACCCAGCATCTTTAATAAAAACAGAAGAATATACCATTGGATTTCATATTGGTGCAAGCCAATCTAACAAAGCATGGGATATAAAATATTATCATAAAGTAATTTTAGAGTTATTAAAAGAGAATAAATACCAAATTATTTTATTCGGCGGTTACAAAGAGAAGGATTATAAATCATATTTTGATTCAATAAAACATGAAAAGTTCCATAACACTATTGGAGATTATAACATTGACGAATTAATAGAAGCCATAGGCAAAATAGACCTTATGGTAACAAACGATACAGGACCAATGCACATTGCAGTGGCGTTAGATAAACCAATTATTGACATATCTTTAGGTCCTGTTAGTAAATGGGAAACCGGACCCTATAATGATAAATCAATAATAATTCATAGTAAATTAGGATGCTATCCTTGCGACTTTAATTATAACTGCAAACATTGGAATTGTCACCATGATATTACTGCAGATATTGTTCTTTCTGCAATAAAACTTATACAGCAACCGGATATTGAACTTACATCAAATTATAATTCCTTTTTATCTAAAACATATTTTGATGAATTTGGATTCCATTCAGTAAAACCAATCAAAGATAAAGAACTTTCAGTAAGAGAAGTAATTTTTACCATAAAAAGATATATCTGGTCTTTATATTTTACAGGCAATTTAGATATGGAAATAGCCAAAAAGCGATTCAGAAAATTAAATTTCAAGGGTAAATTAGCATTACCAGAATTACAAGAACTAATTGAAATTACGTCAAGTTTGCTATCGGATTTAGAAAAAATATCAAATAATAAAAAAAATATTGACAAAAATCAATCAATTTTACAAGATGTAAAACGCAACAAAGAATTACTATTCAGCAAGGCATCAGAATTTGAGTTAATTTACGATTGGTTTAGCTTTGCAACGTATAAAGAATCAGAAATAGAAGATTATGAATTAAGTAAAATAGTTAGAAAAAGTATATCAATTTACTTAGTTTTAAGGACAAAATTGATGATATTTCAAGAACTATTACCATAAAATGGAGGAAAAAATGAAAGTCTTCGTAAACAACGTTGAGCACGCCATAGACATTGTTCAGGATTGTACACTAGATGACATCCTTGAACAGATAGCGCCGTCAATGCCACAAGGGCATTTGATTAAAAGTATTGTTCTTAACGACAAACCCTTGCAATCAGAATGGCGGACAGACGCATCAAAAATTTACGTTCTAGAAGATGATACTATATTGATAAATATAGAAGATTCAACTGTTCTAGCCAAAGAAGCTTTAGTGCTTTCAAGAGAATATCTAATTGATATAATGGTTAGTTTTATGAGTGTAGTTGACGATTTTAGAGCAGGTCACAATTCTGAAGCAAATGCTCAATTCAGTAGAATAATAGAAAATCTGCAACTCTACTTAAAACTGATTATCGAAGCGGCATCACTTATGGGCAGACCAATGGAGAATATAGTGGATGGAGATGTGTATTATTCTACACATTTGACAAGATTAGGCAATAATCTTGACACTATGCTGCCCGAACAACAGTCAGAGAATTGGCTTGTTTTTGCCGATATGATTGAAAATGATTTAATTCCTACTTTAAAAGAGATAAGTCGTCTTTATGCTTTGTTAGGTGTGAGATAATTGCAATTAGATATACTTACAAGAATTGAAAATATTTTTCAACAGGAATTTGTCCTGCATCCGAAGGCAAGGTTAATAGACTATTTTAAACTGTTTATTCAAAGTGCTTTTGGTCCGGGACATCTGGTTAAAGATATAGATTCTGCACGAAAGTATCTTTTAACAGAGTGCAATAGCTGTGATTCTTTATTAATTCAAGAATGTGAAGTATGGCAGCCGTATGCTAGATACCATTTGGGGCTTATCAAAAAACAAATAATTCCATTTGATGATTTTTTTAATGCTTTTATTGAAACAGCTAACCAGTCTATTTTACATGAAGATAATGTAATAGACTATTGGTACATTTCATTACCGTTCTTAAAGAATAAAGATTTAGAAATTTTTGAATATGATTGTGGTATAATTGATGCTCAAATAAAGAGTAAACAGTTTCTTGTTAGGCATTCATATACGTATAATATCAATTATAACCCTGCATATAGGATTGTGAATAAGAAATTCTTGACAAATTTTTGTGTTTAAACAGAGTGGTTCAAGAAATCTATTTCCAATGGAGTATTATGAAAAAGATTATAATTTTGTTTATATTAATGGCAATAACGCACGTTTATGCAAACACAATAGACTTAAACCGTGCAAGCCTAGAAGAGCTTAAAACCCTTCCTATAACACCAGAACAAGCCACTGCAATTTACGAATACAGAACCTATATTTCTTTTTTTGAAAGCATCTTCGATCTTAGAGAAATCCCAGAAATTGATCAACAAACTTTATTAACTTTACGCCCACTTGTAACTGTTTATTATTTTACCGACCTTGATGAAACAGAGCAAAGGCGTGAAGAGATTGACTATCTGTTAGAGCGTTTAGGCTCTCAAGAAGGTATACAAGAAGGGTTTACTGACATCTGGGAAGATTACCTTATGACTCCAAAAAATATCAATGAAATGCAGTTCACTGATATTTTAAACATGCCCAACGTGTCACCAATTGACGCAGCTGCAATAAGAAGAAGAGTGCTTTCTGGCGATCATATAGTAGATTATCGTAATCTTCGTGCAACCACCGGGCTGTCATATTATGGTGCTAGTAATTTGCGTCATTATATCTATTATCAGGAAGCCCCAAGCAGACGTAACTTGCATGTAAATTATCAATTTAGATATGATTTGTATCCATTTGAAGAAGACCAAAGGTTAATGTTCCAAGAAATAGTTCAAGACAGATACAGCGGTTTGCAAGATGTTCGTAATTCTTACTGGGGTTATTTCGATTTAAACAATGCAAATCCTTCTTTTTCAAATAAGATAAGAGTTCGCTATGGAAACGATTACAAAGCTGGTCTTATTTTGTTCAATCAAACCGGTGAGAACACGCTTTTAGACAACAATGCCGTGCAAAACTTAGAAGACGCTAAATATTTTGCCGCATATCGCGGTATATTTGATTTGTGGGGTCAAAACGAACTTCGCGTATTTGCAGGTAACTATCGTGTAACTTATGGTGAGGGCTTGGTGATAGAAAACACAGATTATTATAGTGCACGCCAGACAGGTCATGGGTTTTCAAAGCGAATCATAGGTATCACAGAAGACTTATCAAGAAGCCAACAATTTGCCCTTCGTGGAGTAGCAGCCGAGCTAAAACGTCAACATTTAAGCACTGCATTTTGGTTTTCAAGCGATAAAAAAGATGCTCTTGTTTATCTTGAGGATGGTGATATAAAAGAAGAAGATGGCAAGATTCATGTATTTTCACATGTTATTTCAAGCGTCAGGTTCGATAATGATGAACTTCAATCTGCCGAAAACTATTTTAATGACAAATTGCGTGATAATATTCCGCTGGCACCAAGAAAAGATGTTCTAGACGAAACCATGTTAGGTGGTAGAGTAGAGCTTAGTCCATTTGTTGGAACTCATTTAGGAGTCACAGCAACGCAAACTTTATATAATAATGCTCATTTTATAGTCTCAGATGATTTTACTGAATTGAAATATTTGTTAATACGTGATCAAACAGAACATAATAAATGGCGACCAACAGATAGTCAGATAGCGGGTTTATATTCTACTTACGTTCCCAATGTTTATGATAGAAATTACCGCACTGTAACAGGTTTTGATTGGCGAACTGTTATTGGTAACACTTCATTTCAAGGCGAATACGCCGAACTTAATGTTGATGGAACTATTGGTAAAATCGGAGACGATCCCTCAGCTTTAGTAATGAGCACTTATACACAATTTGAAAATCTTCATTTTATTGCTTTATATAGAGATTATGACGTAAAGTTTGACAATCCATACAACAGGGCGTTTAGTGAGCAAAGAAAATTTAATAACACCATTTTAGACAGAAATGTACATATTCTGTCAAACCAATTATTATACGACCTTTACCTTAATAGCGCTGAACCGCAAGCTGAACAAGGATTTTATTTTGAAACAAGATACAGAATTAGCCGTCAGCTCACTCTTAACAGAACTTACATTGATATTTTCGAAAGAAAATCTGATGGAAGAAGAACTGTTCGTTTTCAAGGTGATTTAGATTTCCGTCCGATTCATCAGTTAAGCCTGCGTGGAGTATATAAACATCAGGTAAACAGATACGATGATTTTGCGGATCGAGCTGTTTCTACTACTTCTGAATATCGCGGTATTGTTACAATGTATTTATCAAATAGAGACAGAGTTCAGGTTGAATACAGATATACACAAGTTCTGTCGCCACCTTATCCGTATCTTACAAATTCGCCAGAACCATCTCCGATTGATACGATTGCTCAGGGACAAGTTTTAATGCACGGGGATTTTATACGCGTTGATTGGACGCACAATCTAAACGAAAGATTAAGAATTAGAAATAACGTATCTTATTGGAAAGGAAATAGCTTGTCGCACTGGGATTGGGAAGATACAGAAATTGACTTTATGGGCGATGAAGGGATTAAATATTGGATTCTTTTGCAAAATAAAGTCTCTACAAATCTATATGTATCTTTGAAATACAGACTTAAATATTATAAAGATAGAGAGCTATTCTTACGAACATGGGGGAATGTAGAGCTTACAGATAGAGTCGCTTACTACAGAAACGTGGAAAATGTGGAAAATTCAGTGAGATTACAAGCTGATTGGAGATTTTGAGAGTTCCTAATCCCCCCCCCACAATAAAAACCATTTAGGAGAAAAAATAAATATGAAATTACCCCAAACAAGCATCGTTACAGTATTACTTATTGTTTTACTGTCAATAATTGGCAACCTAAGCGCCGCATGGTTATCAGACCTTGAATTTGAAGTTACTCAACCCGATGGAACTGTTTTATCGCTTTTTGTAACAGGTGATGAGTTTTATCGCAGGGTACATAATTCAGAAGGTTTCAGCATTATACAAGACAGAGATACCGATTTCTGGTGCTGGGCTATTGTTGAAAACGATGAACTTGTTTCTACAGGTTATCCTGTTCATTTAACCACGCCTCAAAGTCTAAATTTACAACCGAATCAAAGCATTTCAGGATCAAAATATTTAGAATATCGTGAACTTTTCGACAGCTCATACAATCGTTATAGTACAGATCCAGCACCTACTATTGGTACTGTAGAGAATATTGTTATTTTTGTTAGATTTTCTGATCAAACAGAGTTTCCGCAGGGGTTTAGCGTATTTGAAAACGAGTTTAACGACACAACTCCCGGAGCTTCTAGTGTAAAAAATTATTTTCTTCATACTTCGTATCAACAACTTACAATGAACGCTACTTTCTATCCGGAACCTTCTGGAAATACAATATTATCTTATCAAGACACAAATCCTAGAAATTATTTTACAATAAGCAGTGCTGGAAGTCAAGCCGCATTGGCTGTTAGGTTACATGCTATGATGCGTAATGCCATTTTACAAATTGCACCTCAGGTTCCAACTACGCTAAATATAGATGCCGATAACAACGGATTTGTGGATAACGTTATATTCATTATTCGTGGTGCTGCAGAAACAGGACCTGCTGATTTATTATGGCCTCACAAATGGTTCTTCTACTATGAACCAGCACCAACTTACATAAACGGAAAGCGAGTTTATCAATATAATTTAAACATTGAAAATTTTAGTAATAGAGTTTCGGTCTACTGCCATGAACTGGGGCACGCTTTAGGTTTACCTGATTATTATAATTATAATAACGTCTCACCTATTGGAAATTGGTGTATCATGGCACATAATAACGCCGTTATGCAATCAATGAGTGCTTATGCGAAGGAAAAATTAGGATGGATTACAATTCCTACACTTACACACAACGGTACATTTGCTTTAAATGCACTTACTTCTGAATCCGCTGGTGCTGCATATAGAATAAATTCATCAAACGCTAATAACCAATATTATGTTGTTGAATATAGAAGAACTACCGGTACGGGAACTTATATTGATTCTACTTTACCCGGTTCGGGAATGCTAGTATATCGGGTTAGAATAGGTATTGACACAGGAAATATCAATGGACCACCAGACGAACTATATATCTATCGTCCCGGTGGCACTATTAGCGCTAATGGCACCATAGCTAGTGCTAATTTTTCATCTCAAGCGGGAAGAACTTCAATTACACCTACAACAAATCCAGCTCCGTTTTTATATGGTAATCCGGGAGGAACACTTTCTGTCCCGGGCGACTTAAATATTACTAATATAGGTAACGCAGGCACAACCATATCATTTCAATTAAATTCAGCAAGTACCAATGAACCTGTTATAACCTCTTTCCCATGGACAGAAAGTTTTAATACCACTACATTCCCTCCAACGGGATGGTTTCGTAGCGGTAATGGCACTGGAAACTGGGCAAGAACAACAGCTTCTGACCAAATAAACACAGGTTCAGGAGCTGCAATTAGCAGGTCTCGGATAGGCGATGTCCCTTTATCGCCAAATAACTGGCTTATAACACCTAAACTTGCGATTCCAAACAACGCTGCCTATGAACTTACTTTCTTTGTAAGGTCACGTGCAGGGCAAACATGGGGAGCTGAACAATATTCAGTTTATGTTTCTACAACAGGAAAATCAATTGCCGATTTTGTTACTGTACTTCATAATGAAACTCTTCAACCAGAAGGACAAACCTATCTGCAAAGAAGTGTTAATTTAGCAGATTATTCAGGGCAAAGTATTTACATAGCATTCCGTCATCATGATAGTTATAATCAAGAATTTCTTGCTATAGACGATGTGAGAATTGATGTTTTAGGTCTTCCACAACCTAAGAATCTGACTCATGAAGTAGAAGGATATACCGTAATTTTGACATGGCAACCTCCTGATAATGTTGAAGATGATTTCATCGGTTATAACGTTTACCGTGCTTCTGGTTTATTAAATGGTCAACCGATTACAGAATTATCATTTACAGATTTAAATGTACCTGTCGGAACCCATACATATTCTGTTACCGCTATGTATTCAGAAGGGCAATCTGCTGCGACATCTACAACTGTCACTGTTTTTCCAATTGTTTTAAATCCACCTTTGAATTTAGTGGCAACACTCGGTGATCAAGATGTTCTGCTTACGTGGAATATACCTATAGCGCAACCTCTTGCAACACTTACAGGATTCAAAGTATATAGAAATGGAATCGCTTTAACTCCAGATTTTATATCAGATTTATTGTACACAGATGATACAATAAGTTATAATGTAAATTATATTTATTATGTTACTGCAATTTATGTGGATCCTGATGGGGAATCTTTGCCTTCAAATGAACAATCGGTTATTATACAGGTTTTTCTACCACCAGAAAACTTAGATGCCAATGTTATTGAAAATAACGTGACTTTAATTTGGGATGCACCATATCTTATGACAAACAACAGATCCCAAAATTTAATTTCGATAAGAAATAATGGGGGAGAGCAACGTGAAGTGCAAGGTTATTGGGTTCAGAGAAACTCTGTCTTAATAATTCCATCACCAATTACGGCTACTACATATCAAGATAACGAGCTTGAACCCGGTACATACACCTATGATGTCACGGCTGTTTATGCCACAGGAAATTCAGAACCGGCTTCTATTACTATAACTATTTATACTTCAACATTTAACGCACCACAAAGTCTTATAGCTGAACCCGGTGATTCTGTTGTAAACTTATTCTGGCAAGCTGCTATACCACAATCTACTGCTACTTTAGTAGGATATAAAGTTTATAGAAATGAGTTGGCTATTTCTGATATAATTTCAGTATTAGAATATCAGGACGTAAATGTTGTAAATAATAATACATACACATATTATGTAACTGCTATTTATGAAAATCCAACAGGTGAATCAGATCCGTCTAATTCTGTTAGTGCAATACCTGAATTTACTATTATTCCACCAACTAATTTAACCGCAAATGTTTTTGAAGAGGATAACGTTATTTTAAACTGGGATGCGGCTTTATCTTTAGGGGTAATAGGGTACAACATCTATAGAGATGACCTATTATTAACAGAAACACCTATTATAGAAACAGAATACACTGATGCTGAACGACCCCTTGACACAATGTATTCCTACGCTGTTACTGCTGTTTTTAGTGCAGGTGAATCTACGCCAATTGAAGAAAATATCATAGTTCCAAGATTTAATCCACCTTCTGCATTGCTAGCATCAGTTGAGATTGATAAAGTAAAACTTACCTGGCATGATCCACTTTTTCAAAACTATGGTAATGTTATTGAATACAGAATTGAACGTTCTATCGCTGAAGTCAATGATTTTTCAGTACTTGGAACTACTAATTTAACAACCTTTACAGATAACGAAGTTTCCCTACTAGTTGAGTATGCTTACCATGTTATTGCTATTTGGGGAGAAGAAATTGAGGGTGAATCTTTACCTTCAAATGTTGTTATAGCTGTTTGTGTTGATGAAGAATCTGAAACTAACCCTATTTTTGTAACAAAGCTTATAGGGAATTTTCCAAACCCCTTCAATCCACAAACGACTATTGAGTTTAACCTCGATAAATATGATGCCGTTACTATTGATATTTTCAACATTAGAGGACAAAAAATTAAAAATCTTGTTGATGATTATTTCGATAAGGGAAATCACAGCGTTGTTTGGTACGGTAATGATAATTTCGGTAATCAAGTTGGTAGCGGTATATATTTTTATGTTATGAAAACAAATGGTTACGCCGCTACAAAAAGAATGATTTTATTGATGTAGGGGGGGCTTCTCCCCCCCCCTCTCTGAGGGGGGCAGGGGGGGGGAGTTTCTGTACGCAACGCATTTATTTGTTCCTAACCTTACACACACCGAATGTGTTGATTTATATATAAACACCGAACGTGTTGATTTATATATAAACACCGAAGATGTGGGTTTATATATAAGCACCGAATGTGTTGATTTATACATAAATACCACCTCACACCGAAGGTGTCGATCGCTATGTAGAAAACGATGCCCCACGAAACTATCACCACCCCGAAGGGGTGGGACAATAGAATATGATAAGAAATACGTCATTTAGGTTCCATACCTACGGCATGGAAATCAAGGTGGGGGTGTCGTTTTCTACATAGCGATCGATCCCTTCGGGATGGTTACGAACCGCCCCCCCCAAAAAAAACGTCCTGTACGAAACGCACCAAATCCTGTAGGGAACGCATTTATTCGTTCCTAATTCGATATGGATCCCAACCGAACTAGGAACGAATAAATGCGTTCCCTACAGGATAGTGAATTAAGAACGAAAAAATCCATTCCCCACATAAATTTTCAGGAGAAAAAAATATGAATATCCCCAAAAGAGACACATTCTCAAACAAATTCGGCGTAATAATGGCAGTAATTGCATCTGCTGTTGGTTTAGGTAGCATCTGGCGTTTTCCCTATCTGTTAGGTTCAAACGGCGGTGGTGCTTTTTTAGTGCTGTACATTGCATTTATGATTTTAATTGGAGCCCCTGTAATGCTATCTGAATTTATCATTGGAAGACGCGGGCAAAGCAACGTTTTTCGTTCTTTTAAGAATTTATCACCAAAATCACACTGGTATTTTGTTGGTTTTTTAGGAATTGCAGGTGCTTTAATTATGCTATCTTTTTATAGCACTGTCGCAGGATGGGCTTTTCAATATCTTATCTTTGCCGCAAAAAACTTATTCACACCTGATATCGCAGTTAATCATGTAAAAGTCTTCACCGATTTCACCTCAAGCATTACTTTACCTTTAGTCTGGATGTTTACTTTTATAGGTTTATCAGCGGGTGTTGTAATGTTTGGAGTGCAAAAAGGAATTGAGAAATATTCTAAAATTCTTATGCCAATTATGTTTCTTATACTGATTTTGCTTGCGATAAAGGGGTTAACCCTTCCCGGTTCATGGAACGGCGTGAAATTTCTTTTCTATCCTGATTTTTCAGCAATAACAACGCATTCTATTTTAGCGGCTTTAGGGCAAGCGGCATTTTCATTAAGCGTTGGTAGTGGGGTTATGATAACATACGGTTCTTATATTAAGAAAGATGAGAACCTACCTTCAATGGCTCTTACTGTAACTGTTATTGATATTGTAATGGCTACAATTTGTGCTATTGCTGTTTTCCCAGCTCTATTTGCATTAAATATGAAGGCTGAACAAGGTCCCGGATTAGTTTATGTTATTTATCCGGCAATCTTTGAACAAATGTATGGTGGTCAGATATTTGCAGTGTCGTTTTTCTTTATGTTGATTGTTGCCGCTTTAACCTCTGCTGTTCCTTTAATTGAAGTGGCTACCGCAACTTTAATTGAAGAATTTAAAATGAAAAGGTACCTCGCAACTATTATTAGTGCTGTAGTTCCTGCTACTCTTGGTGTTTTTACAACGCTTGCATTCGGTCCTCTTAAGCATATTAAGTTTAAAGGGCTTAACATTTTTGACTCAAGTGATTTCCTAGTATCAAATGTTATTTTACCATTAGGTATTTTAGGAACTGTTATTTTTCTTGGATGGTTTTATAATAGAGATTGTATTAAAGAAGAAATTACTAATTCAGGTAAATTATCAGCAAAAATATTTCCCTATTTTCTATTCTTGATAAGATTTGTTATTCCAATTGCCGTTCTTTTTATTTTTATTAAAGGAATGGGTGTAGAAGGATTCGGATTATTAGAGCGTTTGTTAGGGGAATAATAGTACGGAACGCATTTATTCGTTCCTAATTCTCACATTATCATCCTGTAGGGAACGCATTTATTCGTTCCATACTAAATAAAAATAAAACATACCATAGGAGGTCTTCATGAAAAGGCTATTATTCTTTCTATTTCTGGGCTTATTTTTCTTAACAAGCTGCATAACTGTAAAGGTTAAACTCTTTGACGAAACTATTACAACGCCCAAACGAACCAAGATTTCTAAAAACACGGTTCTACACTTCAAATTGTCAGGTCAAATTTCTATGTATCCAGACGGCGGATTTAGTCTATTTGGTGGCAGTTCTGAAAGTGCTCATGAGTTAATACTAAAAATTAACTCTGCTAAAACCGACAAACGCGTAACAGCAATTCTGCTTCAACCACATGGCGTAAGTGCTGGACAAGCTACATTGTTAGAGCTTCAAGCCGCTTTGCTTGATTTCAAAACATCAGGAAAAAAAATATATGCTTATATTAATACTGCAACAAATCAAGATATATTTTTACTAAGCGTAGCAGATGAAGTGTATATGAACCCTAGTGCTTCTGCTGGTTTTGTACTTAGCGGAGTAGGTGGAGACACTGTTTTTCTAAAAGAGTTGCTTGACAAGCTAGGTGTAGAAGCTCATATAGTTCGTGCTGGCGAGTACAAAGGTGCAGGTGAACCTTTCACTAGAACTGAGATGTCAGATGAATTACGTACTAACCTTTCTGGAATCTATACAGATGTGTATGAACAGATGTTAGTCGATATTTCAAATGGTTACGACTTAAACTTAAATGATGTTCGTAACCTTTATGAAGAACGTGAAAAATTTATTATAAATCTTGATTATGCAATATCAACTGGTATAATAGACGATCTGCAATTTTTCGATACTATGTTAACTAAACTTAATATTGAAGAAAGGCAGTTAGTACTGCACAACCGTTACACACCAACCAAAATAAAACGCCAAAAACAACATATCGCTGTTGTTTATATGGACGGAAATATAGTTTCTAATGGCGGTAGTTCCACAATTTCATCAAGTGAATATGTAAAACTATTTGACGAAATTATGAATAATGATAGAATAAAAGCTGTTGTTTTAAGAATTAACAGTGGCGGCGGAAGTGCTTTAGCATCTGAAATTATTCATGCCAAACTTAACCAACTTAAAGAAAAGAAACCTATCATAGTTTCACTTGGTAGCATGGCTGCCTCAGGTGGATATTATTTAGCCACAAATGCAGATTATATATATGCAAACCCCTATACTATTACAGGCTCTATTGGCGTTTTTGCTATGATGATGAATCTTCACGGAACTGCTGATATGTTAGGTGTTAGTTTTGAATCATTAGGACATGGTAAATTCGTAAACGCAGGAAACCCATTTCAGCCTTTTAATGAAGAATTTGAACAAGCTATGCAATTAGGTGTAAATGATGTATATAACGAGTTCAAAACCCGCGTCTCAGAAGGCAGAAATATGAGTTTAGACGATGTTGAAGCCGTTGCAAAAGGACAAGTCTGGTCTGCAACAAAAGCTCTTGAATATAACCTTGTTGACGAGCTTGGCTTACTAAATGATGCTATTAATAAAGCTATTGAAGTATCAGAAATTGGACAACATACAATGCTTTATTACCCTGAAAGAAGATCCTTTTTTACTTCTTTTATGTCTGGGTTTAATGCCAATATGGGGCAAATAATTCGAAATGCCGCTTTACCAAGTGCTGTAAATGATTACGCTGATTATTACTTTAATTTTATCGAAGAGGTGAATGAAAGTCCGATTCAAATGAGAAGCGAGTTTATTTTGTTCTTTTAATCCCCCTCCTATAGGGAACGCATTTATTCGTTCCTTCCTCCATTCTGTAGGGAACGCATTTATTCGTTCCCTACAGATAAAATACTTTTGATTTGCTCTAACGTATATCCTTTTTCTAATAGTTCAAGAATATTTTTCCTTTCTTCTGCTTTGCCTTCTTCTCTGCCTTCTAAAAAACCTTCTTTTTTACCTTCTTCTCGACCTTTTACAATCCCTTCCTTTTCACCTTCTTCTCGACCTTTTAAAATACCTTCTTCTCGACCTTTTAATATGCCCTCTTCTCTACCTTCCATTCGATAGGTTTCGATAACAGTATCGTCATCTGTCTTGTTTCGCAAATATTTTTCATAAGTCCTGCGTTCTTTCACGCTCATTTTGAGCATATCTAATTTGACTACTGCTTCT
>Ga0099364_10003905_pt1 | contig 22806 bp, 17 predicted proteins | sample TergutTh196P3_FD_73070 | JGI IMG/M metagenome (GOLD analysis project Ga0099364, IMG submission 73070) | Microcerotermes parvus P3 segment gut microbial communities from Pointe-Noire, Republic of the Congo - Th196 P3 | ecosystem: Host-associated > Arthropoda: Insects > Digestive system > Gut ...
ATCCGCCTAAGATTTTCTATAATGCCTTTTTCTATAAAGGAGTCAAAGAATTTTAATTCATCTGCACATTCTTCCAAGGCTGTGTTAAAAAGATACTTTAGAAAATCTTCGGCAAGAGCCATGTCATCTTCAAGTTCGGCAAAAGCCATTTCCGGCTCTATCATCCAGAATTCCGCCAAGTGGCGGGCAGTATTGGAATTTTCCGCACGGAATGTGGGGCCGAATGTGTAAACTCTGGAAAGAGCCAGAGCGTAGGCTTCCGCTTCCAATTGGCCTGAAACCGTAAGATAAGTTTTTTTGCCAAAAAAGTCATTAGAGGCAAGAACCTTCCGGCACTCGAGGTCACTGCTACTTAAGCGACCTGTCATGATTTTTGCGATTTCTTCCGGCTCCATTGTTGTCACCTGAAACATAGCACCTGCGCCTTCGCAGTCTCCTGCCGTAATAATGGGCGTATGCAAATAGTGAAAATCTTTTTCCATAAAATATTTGTGAATGGCAAACGCAAGATGGCTTCTAAGGCGGGCTGCCGCTCCCAGAGTATTTGTCCGTGGACGCAGGTGCGCAATTTCCCGTAAAAATTCCAAGGAGTGCCGCTTTTTCTGCAGGGGGTATGCCTGTATTTCCAGTTCCCCGCTTCCTTCAGTTTCCGCAGGGGAAGTTCCAATTACACAAAGGGTTTCTGCCGCAACTTCCACCGCCTGCCCCGAAGCAGGAGACGGAACAAGCTTGCCTTGTATCGATACAGATGCACCCGTAGTTAAAACAGCAAGGGCATTTTCTATTTCATTAGACAAACTTATTTCACGGTTAAAAGTACACTGGATTCCCACAAAACAGGAGCCATCATTTACCTCTACAAAGATAAGGTTTTTCATGTCTCGTTTTGTTCTAACCCAACCCTTTACTTCAACACTTTGAGAATTAGGTGGTTCAGCTAATATATGTTTTATCAATTTAGGCAGCATGATATAATTTATAATATTCCATTTATATTGTCAATATCCTTGGCAGTTCTCCAAGTGTGTAAAGCGGAATATCATAAAGCTTATCCGTTATCTTAAAATCTGCCAGTGATGTTCTTATTTCCATTTTAGGATGGAATTTTTCCCTATATACCATTAAACTTTTTGCTTTTAAATTTATTCCGGCTTTTACTTCTACCGGCATAATTTTATTTTTTAATTGCAAAACAAAATCCACTTCTGCTGTTGCACTGTCATTTGACCAATATGCAATTTCCGCATCATCAAACGATTTCATTTCTTGACATGCAAATTGTTCTGTTAATGCGCCTTTGTAATCTGTAAAGATATCATCTCCTTCTAAAATGGTTTTTGCATCTAATTTTGACATACAGGAAAGCAGCCCTATATCACAAAGAAAAAGTTTAAAGAAATTGACTTTTTTATAACTTTTTATGGGCAACGCAGCTTTGTAAATTTTTGTTGTTTTATGGATTAAACCGCAGCTTTCCAGCCAGCCAAGCGCAAATTCATAATTACTTGCAGTAGCCTTAAATTGAATATCTTTATAAACAAATTTTTTATTTTCTTTTGATAACTGAGCAGGAATTGAATCCCAAATTTGATATACTTTTTGCAATTCATTTGCAGGAATATGCTTGGAAAAATCATTTATATAAGAAATTAAAATATCGTTTTGTAATTTCTTAACCATAGTAAAATCCCTATCCTTTGAAAATTCCAGGACAACTTCCGGCATACCTCCAACATAAAAATACATTTTTAAGTTTAAAATTAATTTATCTTTAAATACTTTAATAAGCTGCCAATCATGAGATTTAATAAGCTCATCTAATTTTTCTTCTCCAATTGCCAATAAAAATTCGGAAAATGTAAGCGGGTAAAGAGTCATAAATTCTACTTTGCCCACCGGAAAAGATGCCCCCGGATGCAGTGATATTCCAAGCAAACTGCCGGCAGCAATAATATCATATTCAGGAGCATTCTCATTAAAATATTTAAGAGAGGTCAACGCTTTTGGACATTCCTGTATTTCATCAAAAATAATAAGCGTTTTACCGGGTTTTATTCTTTGGTTTGTTTCTAGCTCAAGCCCTGATAAAATTCGCCGTACATCCATATCAAAAGAGAACAATTCCTGTATTTTAGGATTATTTTCAAACCATATATAGGCTATATTTTCATAATGAGCAGAGCCAAATTCCTTCATAAGCCAAGTTTTACCAACCTGCCGCACCCCTAAGAGAATTAAGGGTTTATGCCCATTTCTGGCCTTCCATTTTTTTAACATTTCTATAGTTTGTCTTTTCATATATAACAATTATACAACTTTCCTTGGCAAAAGTCAATAAATCTTAACTTTTTCGTTGGAAAAAGTCATGTTTCTACGACTTTTTCATTGGCAAAAGTCAGGAATTTGCGACTTTTTCGTTGGAATTTGTCATTATTTTCCTTTTAATTGCTAGTTCCCGGGGCTTCACTGGAGGCACTAACAGCTATTTGATAAGTACCAGTGAAAGGATATCTAGGGGTTACCCTAATATAATATGTTTGCCCACTTGTTAAAGTAATAGAATATGGATCTCTCCAAAGATTTTCTTGCTCAAGTTCTATTGCTCCGGTTTCGTCTCTAATATGTATAAAAACATCAACAAAACCAGTTTCATTTGGGGGTTTTCTTGTGTGTATAAACTGAGTGTCTGCAGTAGCAACAAAGCTAAACCATTGTATGCTGTTTGAACTAAGAAGATTGCCATCTTCCCACTCTCCTTCTGAAAGTTCCTCTTCAACTATTGGAGACCATGGAACATTGATTTTACTAAAAGCTATTTGGTAATCACCATCTTCACTCCCCGGAAATCGTGTTACCTTAACATGATATATTTCCCCGACTGTTATATCTCCGTCATTATAATTATAAGCATAAGAAGATCCACGAAGAACTACTTGACTACCATCACTACTTATTTGAGAACCAGAAATGGAATAAGAAATTAGAGGTCTTACAGTTGTTCCAGAACTGTCTATAACCTCAATGAGAATTTCCAAAGAAGCATCAACGGTAGCATGGATATATTGCGTACTTGCAGTAGCAACAAAACTAAACCATTGCTCATCACTACCACTGGTTATACTGCCATTTTCCCATTCACCTTCTTCAAGTTCAATTATATCCGGAGTATCACGAGGTATATCATCTTTATTATCTGAGGTACTGATGGCTATTTGATAATCACCGGGTCTTACACCTGCATTTCGAATCTTAAATAAGTATACTAGTCCGCTTGTTAGAGAGTCATAAATTGTTGTATAGTCGGAAAGCCGTTTATCATTTCCTATTGCTGTTTCACCGCTAATATTCACAAGCTCTCCTGATTCTTTTCTGACTTGAACATAAACTGTTGGCATTACACCTTCAAAATGTATGTAATACTGAGTACTTTCAGAAGGAATAAAAGAAAACCAATGTTCATCATGATAACCTTCCATTCTCCCATTTATCCATTTATTCTCTTCTTCTATTGGAATTACTTCTAATTGAGGCCACTGTAAAAGATCTATTTTATTTAAGAATATTTGATAATCACCGGTGTCAGTATAACCGGTAACCTTAATATAATATGTTACCCCTTCTGTTACAGAGCCATAAGCATATAAATTAGAATTGTTAAGATATGCATTTCCCCAATTGCTATAGGCAGAAGTAGATAACAAAACCTTTATTCCGGAGTCATCAATAATCTCAACGACAATAGCTTCTAAAGAATGTTTGTTATTAAAGTGTATATAATGAGTTTCTCCGGTAGCAACAAAGCTAAACCATTGTTCATCACCTGCGTTGGTTATGCTGCCATCCTCCCATTTGTTTTCTATAAGCGGAGTTACTTCAGGTACATTAGGTTTCCATGGGGGGAAATCGTATTCTGCATGAGCACAAGTAGTTAATTGATCATAAATATGCACAATTTCATATTGGGCATAAGATCTTATTCCTAATGTTCCTGTAACCGTAAGAAAATATACACCGCTTGGCAGCTGCATTTGTTGTAAATCAGTAGATACATCTTCTTCTTCAAAAATTACGGTTTCCCCTCTAGGCCAGGGTTCAATTTTTACCGTAACAGATGCGTTTGAAGGTTTATTAATTTGATATTCAAAAGTTCCTTCTCCATTAGGTTCAGGTATATCTATGGGAATAACTATAGTGTGATATATTTTATCAAGTTTAAGTTCCTTTACGCCATAAGCTGCTTTTATATCAATACCATCAACCGTTACCCATGCTGTTACGGTAATAGTCCAATTTCCATAATTGAGGATAATCGTGCCGCCGTTAACATCTATTTCTTTTTCTTCTGTTATAGTAGTGCCATTTGCGGCGCTTAAGGTATATTTGTTGAATTCTCCGTTGGGTAAATCCGGCAGTAAAGTGCGCGCATTTCCGCCTAAAATAATATTTACCGTAGAAATATTATTAGAATTCGATTGTAAATAATCACAACCAATTAACAAATAACAGGTAGCAAATAGTAAATAGCAAATTATTTTACTTTGTAAATTTTTCATTTTATCCCCCCCCTACTCTACTTCAAAGATAAATGGCTGTGAATATACACCGGTATCAATTGTTACAACAACAATTCCGCTGTATGTCCCCGGAAGAAGATAAGGATAAGATGATGGATAAATTATTGATTTATTGTTTCCTACAATTTTATCATCAATAATCCATGTGTAAGTTTTTACAATAGAGGGATCATTGCCATAATCATTAGTGTCAATAACCTCTGCTTTTAACTGTTTCCATGAATAACTTGTATCTGAATCCGGGATTATTTCACAAGACAGGGACAAATTACTGTTTCTGTCAAATATGGTGGTAATTTTATTGTTTATAATACCGTTACCTGATGGTTCTTGATTTACTCTTCTCATTATAAGTTTGGAATCCAAGCCTTCATTAATTCCGGCATCATCGTCTCTAAATTCTGTTATTAGTCTTGCGGTTTCTATATCATACGCATCGAATCCATTATAATTACCTAGAGTAGCTGTAAGAACTTCTTCTGCAATATAGTATTCAAAACGAATTTTTCTATACACCAGTTCCGGTTCATCAGAGGTTCTGCAAAACTTGGGTATTGGCACTCCAACCAAGACATCATAAATATAATTACCGGGCGGCGATATATCAGACCTTTCCTGAATTTCAAGTATGCTGTATGTGGTCATCATATCCCTCATTTGATCGATATAATAATTTACACTTAATTCAATATCTTCCGGCGCTATATCAGGGTCACTTCTTAATCGATGATTATTTGCTGCTAACACAATATTATTCCACATGGCAATACCATATTTGGAAATAACCATACAGAACTCCCCGTCTTCTCCGTGCGCTGTGTACCAATTCCCTATTTTAAATGCATTTAATCCGCCTTGAGAATAATCCCATGTTCCCCAAAAAAGTTCAGGAAAAGCCGGTCCATCCAAAGATATAGGGTTGCCGTGAAGATCAACAGTATTATCAAATGTAATTTCCCATTCTTCCAAAGTATAACCCGCACTATCTTCTCCAATAAAATTTCCGGTTCCTTCCCAATTATCATGGCGCAGAATACCTTCTATCGTGAAAATTGCTCCTCCGGATATAGCTGTAAGAATAAAGTTGCCGGTTTTTTCATCATAATAACCTGTAACTTCATAATGATCATCTCCGTCAAACATCGTTCCAATTAATTCCTGCGTATCAAAAGGTATATTTGACCGTGCAGACCTTTCTGCAACCGGGTTTGCAACAAATTTAAAAGGCCCAAAATTCCCGCTTAAAAGATGCTGCCTATTCTCCGAAAAAAATGCCGGGCAGCTTAAAAGAAAAAGAGTTACCGCAAAAAATAACATGACGGCAAATAACTTATAAATTTTCTTTTTCATGATTATCTCCTAATTATATTTAATGGTGTAGGTAAAAGTTCCCATTACAGGAGCCAAACCTGTTGTTCCTGTATTGTCTGAGCCAACAGGCGCAGAAGGTGTAAGAGATTCCGCGCTTATTTCTATTGGGTCAGCCGACTTACCTTTGGAATCTATTCTGCTGTTAGTATTTGCGCTTACTAAAACCAATTTACCCCTGTTACCCTGAAATGCAACGCTACCGTTATTCACAAATAAATTTATAGTATCAAATTCAAAACCGGTGCCGCGCACAGAAGCGGTTGCACTTGGGCTTTGAACCCGGGCATTAGCCCTTGTGCCGGCAGGAGGCTTTACATCCAACCTTACCCTTCCCGCTTGAAGATTTGCAGTAATGGTTTCACTGTTTTGCAATGTTTCTATCTCCGTTAGAGTCAGGCGGGTCAGGGGACGGACAGCAATGGTTGTACTTCCTACCTCTATAATGGCATTGCTTTTAAAGCCGGTGGAAATGATCGTATTCTGCTCTATTCTGTCTCCCGCATTTGCATTTACAAAATCAGATGCTCCCGGCTGTTTTATTTCTACAGTTCCGGACAACTCTTTGATTATTCCAAAACTTGTTTGTGAATAACAGTTAAATATCGATACAATAAAACAAACAAGTAAAAAAATAATTTGTGTTAACTTGTGTTTCATATTTACTCCTTATTAATATATTGAAAATACAACTTTTAATTCCGCACGCCAAAGCACTCCAATATGGGGTCTGGCATCTCCCAAAGCAGGCAGAAATGCTCCGCCCCCTAAAATAAACTGTACATCAGAGATTGGGCTCCAGATTATCCTTGCAAAAAACTCTCCGCCCAAAAAGTAACCGCCATACATATATTCATCATCAGCTTCCCCGCTATCTTCTTCATCAAAATCAAAGAAAACAGGATATGACTGATATGTTCCAAGATCACTTCTAATAAAATATGAAGCCGTAAAGTTTACAGAAATTTTTTCATGAAAGCGGGCAGTATAATCCAAAGAAAACATTGATAATCCTGATATAGGCGCTTGAAGAATACTGCCATGCGGTACGGTGGTTATTGGCATAAATGTACCAAGGGGTGTGTCAAGAAACCTGCCGCTAGAAATTCGGCCTAAAAATGAAAGTTGGCTTGGAAAAGAAGTTGGGAGCATCCAACCTGCTCCAATATCCCCCGCAAGCGCGAATTGTAAATCATCATCATAATGGGCCAGCCCTGCGCCTAAGCCCGCATCAAATACAAAACTTCCGGCGGGTATTGAAAATTTTGCTGAAAAATATTGAGTGTGTAAATTTGCGCCGGATAAATCAAATTGTCCAATTACTCCAATTCTAGCCCTGACAGTTTCAAATAAAAAATCTTCCCAATCAAGAGTGCAAACCAATTTTTTTGGCGCAAAATAGGTATCCTCATCTGTCATAACAATATTTGCCCGCTTGCTATAAAGTAATCCTGTGTATAACACTCCAATGCTAAAAGTGCCAATATCCGTATCTAATGCAAATCTTGAACCGTCAAAAAGACCATATGCAATAAAACCCAATGGGTCTGAGTAAAAAATTCTTCCAATGCTTAAATCCCAATTATTTACAGACATGGAAAATTCCGTTCTTAAAAGTTCAGGGATAAAGCTGTGCTGCCCTTCTAACGGCTGAGATGCATATCTTTTATTTACAAATTGATTCATAAATTGATAATTAAAAGCTGCGGAAATATAAATTTCTATATTATCATTTATTAGATCAGAATATCTTGGAACTAAAGAAAGAGTATTTTCAAACTGCCCTGTTTTATCATCAAAACCGATATACTCCGTTCCATTATCCAGTATAAGGCCAAAATCTTTTGCAAATAACAGGGAGCAGGTAGCAATTAGCAAATATAAAGTTAAGAGTGTTTTTTTAATCATTGGTTTCACCTCTGTTGTCGTTGTCATAGAGAGTTAGTACGCGGTTTATTATAAATAGGAACATTTCTCCGGATACGGGCATTTCCGGTTCCACTCTTCCTTGGATTATGTTTTTATAAACAAGTTCTCTGTAGGCATAATGGGGGTTTTTGAAAAGTGAGTACAATAAACCGCCCTTAATATCAAAAGACCGCATAATTAAAAGGGAGATACCGTCAAGCCGCACTTCTGCAGAGGGGGATGAATTTTTTGGCAGCCAATTGTGTTCAGCCGCATAACTGAAAGCTAAAGCAGGGCTTTCAAAAACTTGTACATCCGCCGCTTCAAGTACAAACCGCACTGCTTGTTCATAAGTTATAGCTTTTGTCTGCAAAAGATTTTCAATCTCCGCCGCAGTTTGCGCACAGAGGAGGGTGGGTGCGGCAAGAAAGAGCAGTATAATCAACATGAAAGGTTTTGATAGTTTAATCATTGCAGTTCACCATTTATTACCGTTATGGTGTCATCACTAAATTGTCCTGACGACAAAATATCACCGCTTTTTACCCACTGGCCATTAACAAACGAGCCGTATTCGGCTATACCATCATAAGCCACATACAATGCCCCGCCATCTCTATAACTAGGAGCTAGAGTATTAGCACTCACGCACATATTACTTAATTCATCTCCCTCATCCATTCCATATATTATTCCTCCTGCCATATAAAATATCCCTCTATCTTCACGATAACCGCCTGAATATTTACTAACATACACACCGCCGCCATTAACGATTGAAAAATTGCCGGATATGGAAGAACCGTCTTTCATGATAAACAAACCTTCTACATTTACACCACCGCCATATCTGCCAAGAGCATTAATAACTTTGGATTCTTCTTCCATGATAAATGTACCCCATTCATTTATCTTAATTAATGAATACATATCTATATTTTCTCTATCCTTGTGCCCTTCAAGAATAATATTTTTTATTGTTACAGTTGTTGGAATTCTATTTTCAATAAATTCAGTAGTATAATATCCAATAGTAAGCAATGGGTCGTATTTTGTATTTTCAAGAGCAATGGTACTTCCGGTTTCTTTTTCACTGTAAATCAATACATTAACATCATCACCTACAATATAATTTGGTTCTGTAATAATTTTATCAGCTTTTATATTTATGGCAAAATCTTTACTTTTACCTTCCCTGATTTTACTTAAAGCAGCCAGCCAGTCTTCATTAGTATCAATTTCAAAATAAGTTTGATTCATGATTATATCTACATGATTATTTATTCCGGCTCTTATAAATCTGATTACGGAGCCTTCTGCAATTTGATGGGGATAATTTTCATGGGCAGCTGTAACTTTAATTGTCCAACGGCCTGAATCAACTTGCACTTGTATTTGATCTAGGCCATCGCCTGCTTCCAAAGTGAAATTTTCTCCAAAAGGACCGGAAAATTCTATTGTATGTTTCAGTTCTTTTATATAATCGTCATCTTGCAAATTAAATGAAGTGCGACTATTTTCTCTTCCCAAATGCAGAGTAATTATTGCGCCTTCTCCCGTATAATCGCTGAAACATGTTGAACAAAAAACAATAATTACTGCCAAAAAGGCTGTTAAATAAATTAATCGTTTTCTTTTCATTACATCTCCTAAATAAATATGTTTTATAAACATGATAACCCTAAATGGAAATATAACAACAATACGGTATTGGGTTTTACGGTTTTTATCGATTTTAAGCGGCTTTTAAACCAGTAATCCTAGGGATTTTGCTTTATTTAAGGCTTCATAAGCGGTGTGGACTTCCAGTTTTTCATAAGCCAGCATTAGGTGACCTTTTACCGTAGGAACGGCTAGGCCTGTCAATTTGGAAATTTGCGGGTTGCTATAGCCCTTTGCCAAATATTCAAGCATTTTCTTTTGCTGTTTGGAAAGTTTTATTGGCTTGCCGGTCTTTTTAAAGTTTGCTGTAATACCGGAATAGTTTTTGCTTCTTTCATAAGCTGCAAGGATTACTTCCATTAAATATTCTTTATTAATCTCTGAGTTTGTAGGAGCAATTCTTTTAAGTATTGGCATAACGGATACGCCTTCATCTGCAATTATATTTATAAACTTTTTTTCCTGTAATATTTTTAATGCTTCTCTTAGTGCTGTTGTGCCGTCAGCTCTGTTCCCTGAAGCCCACTGCAAGCAAGCTTTAAGCGTTAACGCTTCCGCTAAATCCAAGGGGCGGCGGTAATCTTTAGCAAAATTAATAATTCCGTTTATAAGCGCCATTGCCCTTCTGCCGTCATTTAACACAATACATGCACGGACAGTTGTAAAATACTGATATATTTTATACAAAGGGACATTTTCTTCATCACTAATAAAATAATTATCTAGCCATTCTACTGCTGTTTTTATATCTGCATTATATAAAGCAATTTTTGTTTTCCATGCAAGAAAGTTACGGTCTAAAAATCTTGCGCCGGATTTTGCAATGTAACTTTCTGTTTCATTAAGAGTATCATTTAACTTTGTTTTATTTCCCATTGTAAGATATACAGCTGCAAGCTGATTATAAGTGCAAAAAACAACCTCCGGGCTTTGGATATTAGCTGAAATATCATTAGCCTGCAAAGCAAATTCTAATGCTTCATTAAGACAATTCTGCTCAAGCGCAAAACCGGATAAAATACAAGGTTTTATTGCCGGCAATAGATCGTAAAGCAATAAACCAAAAGTTTTTTCCATCTTTTCTATAAGGGATTTATTTGCAAGTTCACACCAGTCCCTAATACTCCTGTGCATAAATGGCAACTGTAAAGTAAATGTAGAAACTTGGTACTTTTTATTGGGTTTAATAATGGGCGGTAATTTTTTGTATTCTGCAATTAATTTAGCAAATGGTTTTCTGTAATCCGCACAAAGTTCTACTATTACCGTTTCCAGTATTTTTGGATATTTAAGAGCAATTACCGGAAGATACTGCCTAAGTTTATCCCACGCAAGCTCTACCGTTTTACAATCACTTGCTATCCATGATCCTTCCATGATGGAAGTATATAAATATGGAAACTTGTCACAGGTTCCATGCGGAAGAACATCGCGGCTGAATATTTTATAGTATTCTAAATATTCATCTAATGTTGGGTTTGTATATTGATTAAATTGATAAATAACTTTTAGGATCATTTGATCATCACCTGAACGGACGGCATAATGCCTTGCAATAAGATACTGTTTTGCATCAAGATAATATTTTGCTGCGGCTTTATACAATACTGCAAAGTTAATGCCGCTTGCAGGCAAGCTTGCACTTACCATATCTCTTAAAAAAGCCAAAAATAAATGATGATAACGATAAAGCCCATTCCCCGCCTTGCTTACAAATGTATTCTCCACGCAAAGTTTTTGCAAAACTTTCCCCGCATCTTTTCTGCCTGTTAAAATAATGGCAAGTTTTTCATTTACTTCATCAACTATAGAAGTCTTTAATAAAAAATCCTGCAAATTTTTATTCCAGCTATTCCATAAATGTTCACGGACAAAGTTGGCAAATACATATTCTGTTTTTCCAAGTTCAATATGACCGCTTTTAGCAATGGCATTAATACTAATGGCTAACCCTCCTGTTGCCATAAGAACAATTTCCGCTTCTTTACTGGAAATATCCCGACCCAGATTTTGAAAATAGCTTTTTAGCTCTTCTTCTGAAAACCGCAAATCTTCCGCGCTCAAAATTGCCGTTTTTTCACTCCTGAACAATCCCTGCAAAGGTTCCGGTATTTCATTACGGGATAAAAACAACATAGAAATAGACTGCGGAAGGCGTTTAAGCACTGCGGGCAATGATTTAAGAATATCTTGATTATTTAAAAGATGAATATCATCAAATGTTAGGGTATAAAGATTTTTATTATTTTGCATTTCTGCTATAAGTTTGACAGTATGTTCAACAGGTGATGAAGAAAAAGCGGGATCATCTAATATGGCTTTCATGTTTTCATTTTCAGGCTGGGTAGAACTTAAAACCATAGCTAAAAGTTTATAAAAAACAGAAGGCACATTATCATAGGCATCAAGGGTAATCCATAATGATTTTTGTTTTTCATTCTCATCAAAAAAAGCATTCCACAAAAGAGCCGTAACTGTCTTTCCCGAACCTGCAGGCGCACCAATATAGGTAAATCTACCCTCCGCCGCAAGTTTCAGCTTTTTCATCAGACCCTGCCTGGCTATGCAAATCTCAGGCAGAGCGGCAGGAATGCACTTTTCATTAATTAAAGATACCATACTGTATTATATATTGGTTTTATAAATATAAATACAATACGGTATTGGGTTTTACTCCCCATACTCCTCAATCTTTCTTAGCAGGGTTTTTCTGCCGATGCCGAGGATTTCTGCGGTTTTTGTGCGGTTTCCGCTGCAATGGGATAGGGTATCTTTGATTATCATCTTTTCGCATTCTTCCATGGTTGTTCCAAGTGGGATAACTATGCTGCCTTCTTCAGAAGCGCCTCTTAATGGAGGCGGAAGGTCATCTACCGTGATTAAATTGGATTGGCACATAACAACGGCGCTTTCTATGCAGTTGCGCAATTCACGGATATTGCCCGGCCATTCGTAGGAATAAAGGCGGGCGCGGGCTTTTTCATGAACGCCGTCTATGCTTTTTCCGTTTTCTTTTGCAAATTCTTTCAGGAATACCGCTGTCAAAAGCGGAATGTCGTCTTTTCTTTCCCTTAGCGGCGGTACATGGATATTTACAACATTCAGACGGAAGTATAAATCTTCACGGAAATTGCCTTTTTCTATTTCTGCTTTTAAATCTTTATTGGTGGCAGTTATTATTCTGACATCAACTTCTACAGTCTGCTCCCCTCCCACTCTTTCAAACTTTTTTTCCTGCAATACGCGCAAAAGTTTTATTTGAATATTTTGGTCAATTTCCCCAATCTCATCAAGGAAAAGAGTGCCGCCGTGTGCAAGTTCAAACCGTCCTTTTCTGCGAGTCAGAGCGCCTGTAAACGCTCCCTTCTCATGGCCAAAAAGCTCGCTCTCCAAAAGCGTGGAAGAAAGAGCGGCGCAATGCACTTTTATAAGCGGCTGCTCTTTGCGCGGGGAAAGTTCGTGAATTGCATCCGCAACAAGTTCTTTGCCAACGCCGGATTCCCCCGTTATTAAAAGCGATGCTTTAGTGGGGGCAACCTTGCTCATTGTGTCAAAAACTTCACGCATATTGCGGGAATTGCCTGTTATTAATTTAAATTGTCTATGTTTTTCCAGTTCTTTTGCCGCATCATGGTGCTTGAAAAATAACTCGCGGTTTTCCAATGCGCGTTTTACTTTTAATGACAGATGATCCAAATCCACAGGCTTGGATAAAAAATCCCACGCACCGTCACGCATTGCGGTAACAGCCTGTTCAATAGTACCGTGACCTGTCAAAATAATTACAGGAAAACCCGGAGCCTGCAAGAGTATTCTTTTCATTAATTCTTCACCGTCAAGACCGGGCATTTTTAAATCTGTAATTACAAGATCAATATCTCCCTTGGAAAATATTTTCCAGCCTTCATCTCCGTTTTCTGCGCAGACTACATCATAGCCTTCTTCTTTTAATGCTTCTGCAAGACCTTCACGAATATTTTTTTCATCATCAATTACAAGAAGACGGAATTTCATTTTATTTCTCCTCTGTAAGCTAGTAACTTTGTTTCTTTTTGAGGAACAGGAAGGGTTATGTTAAATTTTGCGCCTTTGTCCGGCTCGGAATCCACAGTTATTTCTCCCTGATGTTCCCTTATTATTTTATATGACATTGTAAGCCCAAGTCCTGTGCCGGACATATTTGTAGTAAAATACGGTTCAAATATTTTTGAAAGATTTTCTTTGTTTATTCCAATGCCGTTATCAGAAACTGTAATTATTATTTCATTATCAATATAATTGGCAGAAATAGTTAATACTCCGCCTTTTGGCATTGCAGTTTGGGCATTTTTTACAAGGTTAAGCAAAACCTGTTTTATTAATTTTTCATCTATTAATAATAATGGCAAATTTTCATCAAGTTCAAGCAAACATTTTATTTTTGATTGTTCCATTTCAACTTTAACAAATTCCACAGTTTGAATAATTAATTTTTTTATATCGGTTTCTCTTAATTCCAAAGCTAAAGGGCGGACTGCAAAAAGGAAGTCCACAACAATTTTATTAAGCCTGTCCACTTCTTCCTTTAAAACATTAAAATATTTTTCTGTTTTATTGCAAATTTTACATTCTTTTTCCAACTTTTTTTGCAAAAGCTGTAAATGAATTGATATAGAACCCAGAGGGTTTTTAATTTCATGGGCAACGCCTGCCGCAAGAGTTGTAAGGCTTGCAAGGTTTTCCATTCTCCGCAGGCGGGCCTCCCCTTTGCGTTTTTCTGTAATGTCTTCTATGTAAACCAAAGTGCCGTTAATTTTACGATCATATACAAGAGGGACAACATTTACAGAAAAAAGTTTGTGCCTGTCATTATAAACAATATCAATTTCCCTGCCTGTAACTCTTTCATAATTTTCAAAAATATTTTTTAAGAGCTCTTTGAGCTTATCATCTTTTATAGAAGACCAAATTTCCGCACCTTCCGTATAATTTAACGGTAAAAGCCTCTGCGCGCATTTATTCACCAAAATTAAATGATTATTAACATCACAAACCAAAATACCAACATCAATAGAATCTGCAACGGTTGTTAACAGCGTTACCCTTTCTACAGACGACATTAAAAGCTCTGTCCGCTGTTCAGCGTTTAGTTTATCCAGTTTTTTTAACGCCCTCTGGTAAAAATCAAGCATAATCCCATTCCATTCCGGTTTTTAATTTGTACAGTAACGCTTCCAACGCTATTGTAACACTTTGATTTAATACATCCACTGCGGTTATGGCTTCATTTACATATTTTTTATACAAATCATAATATTTTATATAATGCGGATTTTCCGCTTTTCTTGCCTCTGCAGCTTTTAAGTCTAGGCAAATTTTTAAAAAGCGGGAGAAAGAATCGTTTTCAAAGTTATTGCTCTTTGCAAGCAGTGCTTTAGCCGTCTGCGCGCTGTTTTCTGAATAATCCTGCGCCGTAAACCACTGCGCCAATGGATACATTTTTTCCGTGCTTGCAGGCAAAAAGGAGTCAAGGTATGCGGTTATTAAACTGCCTGCGGTGTTGGCTTGTGTAAAAGAGGGCGCCTGAAAAACTCTTCTAAGCACTTCTTGCTCACTTTCCAAACTCCTGTTTAAAAATCGATACGGGCGCAAGCGGGATAAAATTGTAGGAATGATAGATTCTTTTCTTTGAGAAGTTAGAACAATGCTAATAGAAGCAGGGGGCTCTTCCAAAAGTTTTAAGAGCGAGTTGCGGGCTTCATCTCTCATGTTATCTGCATTTTCTATAATGAGTATTTTTCTTTTTCCCGCAGGGGCAAGCCTGCACCAATAAGATGCGTTTCTTATATGGCTTATAGGAATATTAGAGCTAATTCCCTCTTCTTCAAGACTTGCCGCTTCTTTAACAAGGGCATTGCAAAGTTTTTCCATTGCAGGCGATTCAACTGCAGGGTCTAACGAATAAAAATCATTTAATTTTTCATCATAAGACAGTAGTTGTGAAGATAATTTTGAAATTTTTGGATCATCTTCCGCTATAAATGGAGAAAATCTAAATTGCAGTTTCCGTAAAGAACGAAAAAACAAAAGTTTTGTACTCTGCGATTGATTCCTTAAAAAAACAGAACAGTACGCCGCAATTTCCGCAGAAAAGTTTTTTTTGCCTAAAACTAAAAGATCGTCACTTTGCAGATAACGGTATCTTTCACAGGAAGGACAGGTGCATTTCCATGCAGTATCTTTTTCACAAGAAAGTACTCTGGCAAGTTCCAATGCGGCACTCCCCTTCCCTGATTCGGAAGGACCAAAAAACAGCATACTCTGCGGAAGAGATGCCGTTTTTATGTCATTCTGTAATTGAGAAACAACGCCTTGTTCTATGATATTTTCAAACATTTGGTAAATTCTCCCTGCCTGCAATAAAAGGCAGCATAATGCGGGCAAAAAAACTTTCAGATAACAATACTGATGCATCAAAAATTGGCTGAACGCTTAGAAAAAATAAAATTAAACTTACAATAGCAATACCTTCTGCCAATCCAAAAATAACTCCCAAAAATCGGTCTCCTTTTCCTACTTCTATTTTTTCTATAATATTTTTTACCATTAACTCTATAATTTTTACAACAATAAAAACAATTAAAAATAATCCTACAAAAGAAACAATTTCAGGAAATGTTTTCATATCCGGCCAGAAGTGAGACCTTAAAAAATCTGCGCCATTTTTATAAAAGAAAACTGATGTTAAAACCGCAAGCACAATTGCCGCCATAGATAAAAATTCCTGAGCAAAGCCTTTTACATAACAACGGACAGTAAACAATGTTATGAGTGCGACAAAAACAATATCCAGTGCATTAAAGCTCATTTATTTTTTCCTCCAAGATTCGTGCTATTGCCGCAGAAGCATCAATTTTTCCAATTTTAGAAGAAGCCTCCGCCATTGCGTTTCTTTTTTGCGTATTATTCGCAAGTTCATTTACGGCATCTGCCAAGCCCTGCGGATTTGCATTATCACCCTCAAGCACAATAGCCGCTCCTGCTTTTTCAAAATACCGCGCGTTTTCTACTTGGTCTCCCCTTGTACCTGAGCCTGTTAACGGTATCAGGATCATTGGTTTGCCGCAAACAGCCCATTCCCAAATGCCCGCACCGCTTCTTCCCATTACAATTTCTGCTTTCTTCATTATATACGGCAATTCATCTTTTATATAAGGGTATGGTTTATATTTTTCAGTTTCTTTTATATCCCATTGTCTGCCGGGACCTGTCTGATGAACCACAGTGTAGTGTTCCGTAAGCTGAGGCAAAGCGGCAATAACAAGGTTGTTCACTTCCTGTGCTCCCTGACTGCCGCCAAGAACCAAAAGCGTACGAGTGTTATCCCCTTTTGCGGCATCCGCACTGCGAAAATCCGCTCTTACAGGCTGACCTGTTGTAATTACAAGATTGCGCAGGGCAGGAGCAAAAAAGCGGGCTGTATCTTCATACGCGGTAAAAATCTTTCCGCCTGTACGCAATACGAACCGTGCGTTTAATTTTGTGGCAAGCCCGGGGCTGTAGTCCGACTCATGTGTATAAACGGGTATTTTTAAAGAGGCGGCAGCCGCACAGGGCGGAACACTGACAAAGCCCCCTTTTGAAAACAGAAGCGCAGCCTTTTGTTTTTTTAGAATTTTCTTTGCGGCAAAAAAACCTGCAAGCACTTTAAAAAAATCTACAACTGTTCTAAGAGAAAAATAACGGCGCAGCTTCCCCGACGGTACGCCAAAAAATTCTATCCCTGCGGCCTCGACTATACTACAGTCAATACCAACTGAGGAGCCAATCCATATTATTCGTACATTAGGAAGATTTTTTTTAAGCTCAGCCGCCACAGCCAAACCGGGGTAGATATGCCCCCCAGTCCCCCCTCCTGTAAAAGCAATTACCTTCATGGTTGTATTATAGCATTATTTGATGTTTTTCTCTAGTGAGGGGTTACGCTTTAAACGCGGATTTTCACTGATTAAACGCTGATTAAACGCGGATTATCTTAGCTAGTTAAGATAAACATATCTAACCTACCAATCTTAAAAATTTTAAATTTTAATATAGCTATGAGAGGATAAGAAATCTAAGCTCTCATAGATAATCAGCATTAATCCGCGATCAATCTGCGTAAATCAGTGTCAGTCGTGACCACGCTTTTGTGCCAGCTCTGCAACGCTTGTAACAAGCCCTGCTAGATTTTGTATCTCTGACGGGATAATAATTTTGGTGGCTTGGCCGTCCGCTACTTTTTGTAAAGCTTCTAAACTTTTCAATTTGATAAGCGGGTCATCGGCGTTTACGCTTTTTAGCATGTTAAGGCCGTCTGCGGTGGCTTTTTGAACATTAAGGATTGCCTGGGCTTCCCCTTCTGCTTCACGGATTTGCGCTTCTTTTTTGGCTTCCGCTTGTAAAATAGCCGCCGCTTTTTCAGCCTCTGCTTTTAGAATGGCGGATGCTTTTTGCCCTTCAGCTACAAGAATGGCACTCTGTTTTTCACCTTCCGCTTTTAGGATAGCTTCACGGCGTTCGCGTTCTGCGCGCATTTGTTTTTCCATCGCTTCTTGAATGCTTCTAGGCGGTGCGATGTTTTTTACTTCTACACGGTTTACCTTAATACCCCAAGGGTCAGTGGCTTCATCAAGAACGGTACGCATTCGGGTATTTATCATGTCGCGGCTGGTAAGGGTTTCATCTAATTCAAGTTCACCAATTATGTTTCTTAGCGTAGTACTTGTAAGATTTTCTATTGCGCTCATTGGATTGATAACACCGTAAGTATAAAGTTTAGGGTCTGTTATCTGCAAATAAATAACGGTGTCAATCATCATTGTAACATTGTCTTTGGTAATAACCGGCTGAGGCGCAAAATCCGCAACCTGCTCTTTCAAAGAAACAAAACTTGCAATTCTGTCTAAAAACGGTAATTTTACATGAATGCCCGTAGGCCATGTTGTAAAATACGCTCCAAGCCTCTCAATAACATACGCATTTGACTGTGAAACCACTCTCACATTGGAAATGATTAATATCAATACAAACGCCGAAATAAAAATAATCGCCCACATAAAATTCTCCTTACAATAAAAATATATCTTATTGGCAGAGTTTTCTCTGCCCCTACGCACTACCCACTATTCCCTGACAATCGCGTGTACGCCTTCTATACGAACCACCTCACACTTTGTTCCTTCTTCTATTGCAGAGCCGTCTGCGGAATGGGCAGACCAGATTTGTCCGTTTAATTTTACTTCACCCTTTTCAAACTCGGTGATTTTTTTGACAACAAGGGCGGACATTCCTACAAGGCTATCGACATTGGTTTTGACCTTGCCCATTTTAAACTTTTTTATTGCAACAGGGCGGGTAAATATCAACATGGCTGCTGAAAGTACCAAAAATACCATTATCTGATACATAAATGGGAACTTTGGTATAAAAGACAAGAATATCATCACAAATGCGGCAAGGGCAAACCACACAGTTACAAGCCCGAATGTAAAGACTTCTACAACGGAAAAAACGACGGTGAGAAATACCCAAATCCAATGCGTGTCTATATAGCCAAATTTTGTTAACATATTGATTATTGTACAGGATTATGCTATAAATGGCAAGAGGCAAAAGTCATGAAAGATAAGATTCTATTTTTAATAAATGAACCTCAGATCGATCTTTTCCAATTAAAGGCTCTGCTTTTGCTGACAAATACCGCAGACATTGCCGAGGCTATCGGTGAAATGAAGAATGACAAAAAAGTTCAGCTTTTTAGGCTGCTGCCTAAGAGTATGGCTTCTGATGTGTTCTCTTTTTTGGAGCCGGATGAACAACAGCTTATTACAGAAAACTTAGCTGACAATGAAATAGGTCAAATCATTAACAATCTTTTTGCAGATGATGCAGCGGACTTTATAGAAGAGATGCCAGCGGATGTTGTCAAAAGGGTTTTAAAAACCGCAACTCCAGAAAAACGCGCGGCTATTAATCAACTCTTACAGTACCCAGAAGATTCTGCCGGAAGTATCATGACCACTGAATATGTCGATCTTTTAGAAGATGAAACTGTCAGCGAGGCATTTAATGAAATTAGGTCAACAGGGGTTAACAAGGAAACTATTTACACCTGTTATGTGATGAAACAGGACAGGCTTCTTACAGGAACCGTATCTGTAAAGACCCTGCTTTTTTCAGAGCCTAATGAACGCATTGGCAATATCATGGACACTCAATTTATTTACGCCAACACAAGTGATGATCAGGAAACAATTGCTGACAAGTTTAGAAAGTACGGTTTATTATCGATGCCTGTTGTTGACAATGAAAAACGGCTTGTTGGAATTATAACAATAGACGACATTGTAGAAGTTATTGAAGAAGAAAATACAGAAGACTTTGAAAAAATGCACGCTCTTTCTCCATCTGACGAACCGTACTTTAAAACAGGCATACTCCGTCTTGCAAGGAATAGAATTGTATGGCTTTTAGTTTTGATGCTCTCCGCTACAATTACCGGCTCCATTATTGCCGGCTTTGAAGAAGCTATTGCAATTCTTCCGGTACTGGTTGCATTTATTCCAATGTTGATGGACACAGGGGGAAACGCGGGCGCTCAATCTTCTACTCTGATTATTCGCGGTATGGCAATAGGAGAAATTGAATTAAAAGATATGCTTTTAGTTTTATGGAAAGAAATACGGGTAGCTATCTTATGCGGGCTTGTTTTGTGCCTTGTCAATTTTGCCAGAATATATTTATTTAACGGCAGAGACATAATGCTTGCAGCCTCCGTTACCATTGCTTTATTTGGAACGATCTTTATGGCAAAAACCATTGGCTGCCTTTTGCCAATGATTGCAAAAAGAATAAAAATAGACCCTGCCATTATGGCATCCCCGTTAATTACAACTATAGTGGATGCTACATCTTTAATTATTTATTTTTCTATAGCTAAAATGTTTTTTGGAATTTAAAAAATTACTCCAACACCAATCCGCGGCCTGATACATCCTGAATAATTATCAGCAATAAATACATAAGAATAATTAACGCCGGCTTCTATAAAAAAATGTTTGGCAGGCAGCCACAAAAAAGATATTCCCGCATTGGCAAAAAGCACTTTATTATTTAAGGGATTCATAGCTTCTTCTATAGAAGTTATAGGTTTTGCCTGTGCAGGAAGAATCAGTCCTATGCCCGCCTTCAATGTAAAGGCCATTGCTCCGTTTAAAAATTGTTTTTGTAAAAGAAAATTATTTTCTAAAACTAAAGCTTCTAAAGAAAACTCTTTATTAGCGTATAAAGAAGCTTGTATTTCCATTCCTACATTGAAAAAACCCTGCGGGGCAGAAATAATACCAATGTTTATACCTGCTCCTTCTATATGAAATATAGTTTCTGAATTTTGAAAATAAAGCAAAGGAGACCATGCTGCCCCAATATACCAGTTTAACCCGCCGTTTTGAAAAACAGACTGCCTTTCTCTTCTGGCAACGGTTAAATTGCCAATATGCGCTTCAAGCCCTCCGGGATTTCTTGCATGAATTGAATAATCGCCTATGGTTAAATTGTCATCAGAAAAAGAAAGCCGCACTCTGGTTCCGTTTGACAATATATTTACTTCATCCGGAGTTATTGAGTTGCCGGTTTCCATGTGCGTAATATAAAATTCCGTGCTTTCAATAAAATTTTTGCCGGTAAGTTCTAGCCGTAAATCTCTATTTGTAAGATAAAAAATACTTGGCGAAAATCTTTCCAGTACAGGATTAAGGGCAGGATGTATTTCAACCGTTCGCCATTCAGATGGCTGCCCGGGACGGTTAAGAAAGTCATAAGGAGTTACTCTATAACGATACACTCCGGCATGAAGAGAAACTTCTATAAAAGTTTCTGCGGTAAATTCCTGCATTACTCTTGTAAATTGCCCGTTTTCATTTTTTTCTATTAAAACTTCATAGCGGGATGCCCCTGTACTTGCTGTCCATGTAAACCGCTGAACAAAACGGGGGCTTGTCTCTAAAAAGAAACTTCCTTCTTGCGCGGAAATATAAAAGACAGAGAAAAATAATAAAATAAAAGCTGTATATTTATTCAGAGCCATATAAATTACCCATATCCATAAGCTGAACTTGAGCGGGAACAGGAATATCAACTACAAACGAACTTTCCGCCGGCCTGCCCTGCCGTTCAATTATTCCATTTGAATTTCTGGATAACGCTTCTACTGTCCAGAAAATTGTTCCCCTTTCTAAAATACTAAAATCTTTTAATGTCCATGTTGTTTCATTATAAACAATACTGCTTACAAGCGGCCTCCGTTCTGAAGAGCCGGCATGGTAAAGTGTAATAATATAGGCATTGGCTTCCGGGACTCGTTGCCACCTGAAAACTAAATTATTTATTGATGCCAACTGCTCTTGTCCAAGACGATATCCTCTTGCTGGCTGCAAACCCTGCGGGGCTGCCAATGGCGGAGGAGGCGGAGGCGTTGCCGGCATTACCGGCGGAGAAGGCGGAGGCGGCGGTGTTGGCGGCGGAGGCGTTTCAACGACAGGCTCAGGAACTAATTCAGGAATCAATTCCGGTTCAATAACAGGCTCAACAATAGGTGCAGGCTCTTGTCCTTCAGCAATAAATGGTCTTACAGCGGAGACAGGAGAAGTATTTCCTTCACGGTCTGTAAAAAAAACTGTCCAATAATATTGTCCCGGAGAAAGGATTTGCTCATTTCTTCCGTATGTAAAATAATTATTTCTTACAGTTTGATTGATAACAGGATCCTGCATATTAGAATTTTTGCTTATTCTGATTGTATAAACGGAAGCTTCATGGGTGTTATTCCATGAAAAAATTTGATCATTTGTACGAGGCGCAACATTTATAACTTCATTTGCCGCCGGAACTCTTAATGACGGTGCTTCAGGGGCTGCAGCTTGTTCAAAACGGAAACTTGCCGTTGCAGAAACGGCGGCTGCCCCTTCATAACTGGAAATAAAAACCGGCCTTACTCTCCAGTACCATGTTCCCTGTCCTAAAAATAAATCTTCTGTAAAAGATGTTCCCAATATTTGTTTTTCTATTTGGGGATTAGTAAAGTCTGTGGAATTTCCGGCTTGAAAAACATAAGCTACCGCACCTTCAACTTCTGTCCACTGAAACATAACAGGCGGCGGCTGTGTCGCATAACGATACCGGGCATTTGCGGCAGGGCTTAGAATTCGGGGAGCGGCTGTTTCTGTCAAATTAATCCGCCCGGAATTTAGAACTGTACCCTCATGAAGAAGCCGCC
>Ga0099364_10003906_pt1 | contig 22804 bp, 17 predicted proteins | sample TergutTh196P3_FD_73070 | JGI IMG/M metagenome (GOLD analysis project Ga0099364, IMG submission 73070) | Microcerotermes parvus P3 segment gut microbial communities from Pointe-Noire, Republic of the Congo - Th196 P3 | ecosystem: Host-associated > Arthropoda: Insects > Digestive system > Gut ...
GCAAAAAACTGTTGCGGAAATGCAAGCGCTTATCGCGGAATTACAAGCGCGGCGAGGCGAAGATAAATGAAATAAGTTGGAATTGCGGAACAGGCAGTCAACACATACCGACAGATAATGTCAACGGACGAATTTAATAAATTGATGCGTTTACGGGAACGCGCCTTGCGCGTCCGTTGATTTCAGGTATATTAAATCAAATTATTAAAAAACGGCCTTCACAACCGATGGGTGCGAAGGCCGTTTTTTAAGGTTTTCGTTATTTATCCGTTCTCTTTTTTCCGCGCGTCCGCAGGCCGCCGGTTCGTATCGCGGCGGCGGACAAAAGCAGGGCAAGGGCGGCGAAACTGAAGTTCGCTCCGCTGTCGCAGCCTCCCCGGCAGTCTAATTCGTCGAATGGCGACGTGATCCAGAATCTCGCGTTTGGGTTGAACTGCACTGCGAGAGGTATGTTGCCATCGAGTACGTTCCCTGGTATGGTGATGTTGAACGGCGCGTAGGAGTCCGACGTTGGCACGCCGTTGAAGGTGAGTTTGATGATATCACCAGGTTCAAAAGTCGCCGTGACGGTTATGCCGTGCGGAATGTCGGTAAACCATGAAACGGCGGCTATGTTTGGGAATCTAGTGTCAATCGGGGCTGCTTTGGCTGGGGGGCCATAGAGTTTAATCGTCGCCGTTAGCGTTGTAAGCGCCGTTCCCGTCGTTCCCCCGATTGTCACGTTCTCCACGATCGCGAGCGGAGTAGCGGCGATTCTGACGTATTTATGGGATTCATTGTAGCCAACGCCATCGTTATACTTGCTGTTAAAAGACAGTGTCCCATCGCCGCCGGGGTGAGCGTTGACTGTATTCGCCCACCAAATGTAGGCCGAATCGGTGACGGAAAATTTGTTGGGTATTGGTATTGGAGGGGCAGTGTATGTGACATAATCACCTGTCCAAAATGCCTGCTCTGGACCCCGCGCAGTGACTGTGCCGCCGCTGATTACGATTTTACCGTAGGTATCGGGAATACCGCCGTTTTCAATGCCGTTGGCAACGATGCCGAAACCAAAATTGCTACCACCGCCGCCTGTAGCAGTGACTGTGCCGCCGCTGATTTTGACGTCGCCTTCGAGGACGAATATACCGGCGCCGCCGGTTGTGTCGCTTACTCCGGTGGCAGTAACAGTACCGCTTTTGATTTCGATATCGCCGGCGTTGATGAAGATGCCTATGCTGCCATGTTCGCCAAATATCGTCTCGCTACCGGCGGCGTTTAAGGTGCCTGAACCTTCTATGGTGAGGCTTATTTCGTTTGCGTAGATGCCAAACGAATCTTTCGACTTCTGCTGGCCGTTGGCTGTGAAGGAGTTGCTTCCTTCGAGTTTGATGGTCAATTCCCTTGAACCGGATTTAATGGTAAATGGGTTGAATTCGTCATCGGCCCCAAAGTTGCCGGGATTGAAGTACATGATGGCGAGCCCTATCGGAACTTCCTCAACGAAAGTATTCCATGTGAAACCCTTCAGAGTGAGAGTGTAGGGTTCGTCGAGTGGAGGAGTTTTTGATTCGGGGTCAGGGTCAAATTCATAATTGCCGTTCTGCTTGTCGTATACGCCGCCGAGCCGTTCAGTCAGGGGACTGTATAAGTAGAACTTACCGTCATATAGATTGAAAGCAAGACCGTCTGTGGAGTACACTGTCACCTCCGGTACGGGGAAAAAGCCGTTATTGGTACCATTTTTGTAGCTTATGCCTCCGCCCGTCCAGTGCACGTCCTCGGGTATGGCCAATATGGGCTGCACAGTAAGGTAGCCGTTAAGGGGGTCAGAGTTACCAAAAGCACCCTCAGGATATATGAGACCGCCCTGGGCCCTGTTCCACGCGACCACTATGCCATTGGCAGGGAGGGGCCCAGAGTTAAGAGAATAGCTTCTTTGCACCACATTCCCCGTGCCTGTTCCATAAGCAAAAACAAACCCGCCGTTCACCTCAACGCCGCCGGAAGCAGTGCCGCCGATGGCGTAGCCCGTCGTTGCCGAAACCCAGCCTCCGTTAACCGTAACGGAGCCGCTGGTGGCGTTGATGGCGTTACCTGTCGTTGCCGAAACCCAACTGTTGCCGCTCACCGTTGCGTTGCCGGTGCTGGTGCTGGTGCTGGTGAGGTTGATTGCTCTGCCCGCCGTGGCGCTGACTTTTGCATTACCGCCTATTGTCACATTTCCGGGGGTACTGATTCCGTACGCGGTGGTTCCCGTCCCTCTTGCCTCCACCTTGCCTTCACCGTTCACAGTTACATTTACAGATTCGTTGGAAACCGTACCGATGACCGGATAGCTGCTGTTTGAAGAATTGTTGTACACCAGTCCTCCGCTGATGGTAATGTAACTGCGGCCGCAGATCGTTATGCCGTTTTGGCTCCACACCGTGCCGCCGCTCACCGTGACGTTCCCGGTGGCAAGGGCGTTTATGGCCCGGCCTCCCGTCCCAATGGCGAAAACCTCGGCGTACTCCGATATATTCACATTGCCATACGACTGTATGGCATAACCGTTGCCGGCCCCCGACTGCGCGGCCACTCTGCCGTTGTCTTTCACTATCACGTTATTGGGATGGGTGGTATTGTTTGGGTTACTCATATTGATGGCCGGCTGCACATTGGTGTTTGACTCATTAAATACGGAGCCATAGCCTTCGACGGTGACGGTGCCCATCCCAGTCAATTCAATGGCACTGCCGTTAAGGGCTTGTACGGTTCCGCCGCTCACAACGACGGAGACATTACTGTTACGGTCTCTCCCGTAAATGGTGCTGCCGGTGCCTTGATTTCGCAACAAAGCGTTGCTTCCGGTAACCTCAAATGTGCCGTCTCCGGTAAGAACGATCAGAGGATTTGACCATCCGCTCGGGAAGCTGCCGGAATAGGTCGCTTGCCATATTACTCTTACGCCTGCGGAGATATTCAGCTCAAGGGTTCCGTCCGGGTTAGTTTTGGAGCCGGTCACGGTTATGGTTTCGCCGGGTAAGGCTTTACTTATTTCGTCTTGGATTCTATTCTGAATACTCGATACACTTTCAGATACGCTGATAATGATTGTCGCCCCTAACGCCGTCATTTGCGGCAAGGCGATACACAAGAGCAAAACCGTTGAAAATAAAGCGCTTTTCATTATTTTTTTCATTGCCCTACCACCGCCCAAGCGTAAAAATTCAAATATTTATTAAAGAAACATTAGTAATTATATAATAATACAATATGATAGTAAATAATTTAGCGAATGAAACTACGTAAATTACGTATTTTCCAAATTATTTCATTCCTAATAACCGCCGCAAGCTCCGGCTCCCGTGAAAAAACAATGCTATAATTGCGCCAACAGCCTGTTTCTGGAGGGAAAATAACATGGATCTGACCGCGCTTTTTAAATTTTCGTACGGACTATATATCGCCGGGGTAAAAAATGACGGCAAACTCGGCGGCTGCATTATCGACGCTCTGGTGCAAGCCAGCTCGGACGAACCGCCCACGCTGATAATGTGTTCTATCAATAAAAATCACACGAATGAGACGATCAAGCGCGAGGGAGAATTTTCCATATCCGTGCTACCAAAAGACGTCGACCCGTTTGTCGTGGCAAATTTCGGCTTTCAGTCGTCGCGCGTCGCGGACAAGTGGAAAAACGTGCCTCATCGCCTGTCAGACGGTCTTCCTTTACTTGAAGGCGCGGCGTCATATGTGAAGTGCAGGGTAAAAGACGCCGTCGAGCTGACGACGCATACCGCCTTCTTCTGCGAGGTCACGCACGCGGAGAATGGAAACGGCGAGCCGCTGATTTTCGGAGACTATCAAAAAACGATGAAGAAGGCCGCATACGAGGCTTTCGAGAAATTCAAAGCGTCCGGCGAAGCTCCGGCGAATACGGCGCGGGGGGAAAAGTGGGAATGCACGATATGCGGTTATGTTTATGACGCCGCCGACCCGTCTTTCGAGGCGCTTCCGGAAGATTGGGCCTGTCCGATTTGCAGAGTGGGGAAGAATTTGTTTAAGAAGATTTAGGAGAGGCAAACCCGCCGTGCGTTTTGACTTGACTGAACGCGATTAACATCTCGCGCAAAATTTTACACGCGACCGCCGTCGATACTCCCGACGCGTCGTAATGCGGAGACAGTTCGCACAAGTCGAAACCGACAATATTATTTCCCGGCAGCTTCATTATCGCGTCCAGCAACTCGTCGAACGACATGCCGCCGGCTTCCGGCGTGCCCGTGCCGGAAAACTCCGACGGATCGAGGACGTCAAGATCGATCGTAACGTACATCGGCCTGTCCGATATGACTTCGACGGCTTTTTGGACGCCGGACGCCCCGAAACGCTCGGTGGTCACGTGACCGGACGCCCATTCGAATTCAGCCTTGCAGCCCGACCTTATGCCGAACTGAAAAATACTGTCGTGGCCGTCGCCGCCATGTTCGTGAAAAATATCCCATACCCTGCGCATCACAGTCGCGTGGGAGAGAGCCTCGCCCATGTATTCGTCCCGCAGGTCGGCGTGCGCGTCGAATTGGACGACTGCCATTCCGCTGTGACGGGCGGCGGCGGCGCGAATTGCGCCAAGCGCCGTCAAATGTTCTCCGCCGATCATCACCGGGATTTTTCCGTCGTCAAGAATACGCGACGCAAAGGCTTCTATCTCGTCTACGGCGCGCGCGGCGCTGCCGAAGGGCAGTTCCAAATCTCCGGCGTCGCACGCTTTTATTTCTTCGAGGTCTCTGTTTTGATACGGGCTGAAAGTTTCAATGCCTTCCGACTCAGTCCTCATTGCCCGGCTTGCGAATCTTGCGCCGGGGCGGAACGAAGTCGTCGAGTCGAACGGCGCGCCGAAGATCGCGAACTTCGCTTCCCCGTAAGCCGCGCCGCATCCGATAAAGGGAGGGCGCGCCGGAATTATTTTGTACGTTTTATCCGTCGTCATTTCATATTGCTCTGCCTGAGTTTGGTCTTTGCGTAGTTTGGCAGGGCGAACGATCCGGCGTGAATATCCGTGTTGTAGTATAAGGTTTCAAGTCCGAGGGCGTTCCACGCGTCCGCGTCAAAGTCGCGAAGCGGGTGGAATTTTTTCGACGCGAAGCCGAAGAGCCAGTGCCCGGAGGGATAAATCGGAATGTGAGCCTGATAAACCATGCAAATATCGAAAAACTCCTTCAGGTGTCTGTGAGCTCTCTGCATCGGTATCGCGTATTGCTCGTAGTAGGGGCTCTCGTGCTGATTTACCAGGATGCCGTTTTGATTGAGCGCCTTAAAGCAGTTTCCGTAAAATTCGCGCGTGAAAAGACCTTCGCCGGGGCCGAACGGATCCGTGGAGTCGACTATTATAAGGTCGTATTCGTTTTCCCTGCTTCGGACGAATTTCAGCCCGTCCTCGAAGTGAACGCTTACTCTTTCGTCGTCGAGGCCGCGCGCTGTGAAATTTAAATGCTCGCGGCAGACTTTGACAACTTCCTCGTCGATGTCCACCAGGTCAATATGTTCGACCGTTTTGTAGCGGACGAGTTCGCGCGCCGTGCCGCCGTCGCCGCCGCCTATTATAAGAATTCTGCTTATTGCCGGGTTCGTTGCCATCGCGACGTGGGTTATCATCTCGTGGTACATGAACTCGTCTTTTTCCGTCAGCATAATCATCCCGTCAAGCGTGAAAAATCTTCCGAATTCATACGAATCAAAAACGTCTATCTGTTGAAATTCGCTCTTTCTGGTGAGAATATGCTCGCGCACTTTTATAGATAAGTTAACCGTCGGCGTTTGTTCCTCCGAGAACCACAATTCCACGATGACCACTCCCTTTAGCTCTTTACGGCAAAAATAAAACTTGATTTAGCAGCGTTTATTATTTTACTACATAAAGTTTTTCGAGATTCATGTCCATTGGCCCCGTAACCAGGCAACCCTTTGATTTCGCGTAGATAATATAGTCGAGCGCCTCGCGCGTGGCAAGTTCGCCGGGGGCAAGAATGGGGATGCCCGGCGGATAGCACATTACAAACTCGGACGATACGCGTCCCTCGCATTCGGAAAGCGGTATCTGTTCCGCTTCCGCGAAAAACGCCTCCCTCGGGGAAAATTTGACCGCGGGGGCTATGTACTCGTGTTCCAACAGCCCGATGCCGTCTTTGCCGTGCAGCCGTTTTATTTCGGAGAGCGCCGACACAAGGCGCTCAATGTTCCCGCGTGTATCGCCGACGGATATAATGGCGAGCATGTTGCCCATGTCTCCAAATTCGGCCTGTATCCCGTAATCATCCCGCAGCAGGTCGTAGACCTCAACTCCGGCAAGCCCGATGTCAAGCGTATGGATCGACAGTTTTGTCGTGTCGAAGTCGGCAATGTCGCGTCCGTTTATAATCTCCCGCGAAAAAGCGTAATATCCGCCGATACGGTTTACCTCACAGCGGGCGTATTCGGCGATTTCGCGCACTTTGCGAAAAATCTCCCGCCCTTTGGTCGCGAGCGTGCGGCGCGCGATGTCAAGCGAACTCATCAGCAGATACGACGCGCTTGTCGTCTGAGTCAGGTTAATGATTGTCCGAACATAGTCGGGGGAAACTCTGTCATCCCTCATCACCAGAAGCGAGCTCTGCGTCAGCGAGCCGCCGGTCTTGTGCATGCTGATGGCTGACATATCCGCTCCCGCCGTCATTCCCGATATAGGCATGTCGTCCCCGAAGGAGAAATGAGCGCCGTGCGCTTCGTCAACCAGCGCAATCATTCCGGCGGAATGCGCAATATCGACCATTTTTTTGAGATCGGGGCAGACGCCGTAATATGTGGGGTTGTTGATGAAAACCGCTTTCGCCGAAGGGTTTTCACGCGCCGCCTTCGAAAGATTTTCACAATCCATGCCCAGCGATATGCCAAGCGAGGAATGGATGCCGGGGTCGACGTAAACAGGGTTCACGTCGCACAAAACAAGCGCGTTAATGGCGGACTTGTGGACATTGCGGGGGATTATTATCGAGTCGCCGGCTCTGCAGACGCTCATTATCATGGCTTGAACGGCGGAAGTGGTTCCGCCCGTCATAAAGAAAGATCTTCGGGCTCCGAACGCTTCAGCCGCGAGCGCTTCTGCGTCGCGGATTACCGAGGTCGGATGGGAGAGATTGTCGAGCGGTTTCATGGAATTTACGTCAACCGACAGGCAGGCGCGTCCCAGGAATTCCGTTAGTTCCGGCGTGCCGCGCCCCTGCTTGTGGCCCGGCACGTCAAAAGGGACTATACGGTTGCCTCTGTATTTCGCGAGCGCCTCGTAAAGAGGAGCCCTATCCTGTTCCGCCGGGGCACGGTCTTTTTTGGTCAATAAATATTCTTCCCGTGGTAAATTTCGAGCATCTCTTTGCTGATTCTGTCTCTCAGCGAAAGTCGCGCGTTCGGGCTGAGTTCGCGCGGGTCGGCGTTGAACAGATAATCCGCCAGATCCATTTCCTTCAAAATCATCTTCGTGTGGAAGATATTCGACTGATAAACGTTTACGTCTATCGCGTCATACCGCTCCAGAGTTTTCTCGTCGATGTAATTCTGAATGGAATTTATCTCGTGATCCTTGTAGTATTTTTTGCCGTCGACGTCGCGGGTAAAACCGCGTATCCTGTAATCCATCGTTATCACGTCGGAGTCGAACGAACCTATCAGGTAATTAAGCGCGTTCAGCGGGGAGACCTTGCCGCATGTCGAGACGTCGATATCCACGCGAAACGAAGTTATGTCGTTGTTTGGATGGAATTCGGGATATGTGTGAACCGAAACGTGGCTCTTGTCAAGGTGAGCCACCACCGCTTCCGGCGATATTCCGGCATGTTTGCCCCGCCCTCGCAGGAATTCCTGTATCAGCGTGCATTGGTTGCAGGATACGTCCATTTCGTCCGGCGGCATTATTTCCTCGGAGATGAGCAGCGTGACGCTCGCGCCTTCCGGATCGTAATCCTGTTTCGATATGTTGAGTACGTAGGCTCCGATGATATTTGTCACTTCGAGGAGAATACCGGTGAGCCGTTCGGAGTTGTATTGCTCGTCGATGTATTCGATGTACTCTTTTTTCTCACGTTCCGTACTCGCGTAAGAAATATCATAAATGTTAAAACTGAGTGTTTTTGTCAGGTTGTTGAAGCCGTAGAGCTGGATCTTCCTGTTCAACCCTATCCTCACGTCCCTTCTCTTCGAAGCAGCTTTACTTTGAAGCCGCCATACTATACAAACACGGGGGGGTTATGTCAATGATATTTGTTTGGCTTCAAACGCGCCAAAAACGGGAAAAACGGACTGATATGCAGCGTCCCGCCGCCTGTTTAAATCATTTGCCGGTTTTTTAAGGAGTAAGTGAAAATTCGAGCTTTCTTAATCCTTTAACGTCTATCGTCCTGAGCATATTCAATTCTTTTCCGGTCAGAGGCTCGGTTCGCGGAACGTTCGTATCCACCGGAAACGCGGTGCTTTCCTTTACCTCGTCCGCTTCGACGCCTTCGTGAATACTTTTCAGAAATAAATTATTTCCGTTAAAACCGAAAACGCACAGAGGAGTAACTATTGCCCCTATATTTCCTCTCGTTGTCGCAAAATCGACATTTTCGACAAACGTGCGCCTGTCGTGCTTTGTCCTCCATATAACGGCTTTTTTAACCGTGGGTATCAGCGCCGCGGAGCCTGCCCCTCCGGGACCGCGCAGTTTCGGTTTTTTGTAAGAACCAATCAGGGACGCGTTTACATTGCCCCGGTAGTCAAACTGAATACCGCTTAAGTACGCGACGTCGAGTCCGCCTCTTGCGGAAAGATCGAAAACCTCGGAAAGAGGAAAATAATTCTCCGCTCCCTTTAAAATATCCGACGACGCGGAGGAAAATTTATTCAAATCCCGGACGCTGAAATCTGTGCCGCCAGGTATGTTCAAAATAGCGCAATTGGGGGCGCGCAGATTTTTGGCAAGCAGCGCGGCTATCGCGGGCATATGCGACGAAACGCCGAAAAAGACGGTGTCGCCGTCGTTTATTTCGCGCGCAAGCAGTATCGTCATTAAATCCGCGACGGCGTTTACGCGTCCGGAGTTCATTGCGAAAACCTCCTTGCCGCAAGCTTCGCGCGGGGCATTATATTGTCTATGTACGCAAGCAGCTCTTCATAATTTTTAAGGTTGATAAATTCAAAAAGGGCTCTTTCGTCGACGTCATAATGTCCATGATGAGCGCAAGGCCAGGCTCCGCCGGGGTTCTCCACCACAGCTGCGGTTAAAAAACCGGGGATGCAAATGTCTTTTCGCGGTATGGACGCGGATTTGCCTTTCAGGATTTTTTCGGCGACAATAATGACTTTTTTCGACGCCCTGCTGATAAGAGCGTCTTCGTATTGCGCGCCATAAATGGCGGCATTGCCTCGCTCGTCGCATACGGAAGCTTGTATTATTCCTACGTCCGGCGCAATGGCCTTTACCACGGTAACTTCTTCGCCGCCGAAAGGCGATTTTATTACGCTGAAATAATCGCTTTCATTTATTAAAGCGCTGTTCGCAATACCTGAAACGGGCATGAACGGTACGCCGCAAGCCGCCGCCCGTAACGCCTGAATGATTGTATAGCAGGCATGTTCGTTGGAGGCGACGCTTCCTTCTTCGACGGCGCGTCTGTAATGACGGGCGAGCCCGAAAAATGTTTCATAACTGACAAAACCCGCGTCGACCGACTTTGCCGCGCGGCCGAGGCATAGCATATCGACGTCCATGGCGCCCGCCGTTTTTATTATTCGCAGGTCTTTTTTTCCGGCTTTGATTATCTCGCAGATCATCGACATTGGCGCGCGGTTTATTGTATTGCCCCCGACAGCGACGCTGTCGCCGTCATTGATAAGCGATACGGCTTCGGCAAGCGAAAAAATTTTCATATTTTTCGTCATTCGCGCGCCGCTCTGCCCGCCGCCACGTTCATCGCGTCCCAAACCGTAGCGAAGGGCGGCGCGTAACAGAAATCCATCATCGAAAGCGTTTCCGCGCTGAGGCCCGCGTACACCGCGACAGCCAACGCGTCGATTCGCAGCACCGCGCCTTTTTCGCCGCACGCGGACGCGCCGAGGAGCTTTCCGGTTTTCTTTTCCGTAATAAGCTTTATTGTGACAGGGGTTTGACCCGGATAATAAGGGGGCAGGTCGTGCGCCGTGACGACCGTCTCGGTGAAATCTATTTCCAGTTTTGCGGCCAAAGCCGCCGATAGCCCGGTAGTAGCGATTTCAATGTCCATAACCTTTATCGCGGCCGACCCTAAAACGCCGATAAATTCATTCCCGCCGCCGAGCATATTGCCCGCCGCCACGCGACCGCATTTGTTCGCTGGGCCTCCGAGCGGCAGATATACGTTTTGGCCGGCGATATGGCTGTAAACCATAGCGCAGTCTCCAGCCGCATAAATATCCGCGACGTTTGTTTTCATTTCGCGATCCGTAATCACCGCGCCGTTTTCCGCAAGCTTAATACCGGAGCCTTGCAGAAATTCCGTGTTCGGCTTTATTCCAAGCGCGAGAATGACGAGATCGGCCTTGTACGACGCTTTGTCCGTAAAGACCCTTTCGGCGCGAAGGGCGCCTTCTATTTTTACGAGTTTTTCTCCGGTTTTTATCGACGCGCCGTGTTTTTCAAGTTCTTTTCGCGCAAGTTCGCTCATTTCGGGTTCAAACGCGCTCAATAATCTGTCCGCCGCCTCGATCATCGTAACGCTCTTCCCTCTTTTCAACATTGCCTCGCAAGCCTCGACGCCGATATAGCCGCCGCCGATTATCACAACGCTGTTTACGTGCGGGCTTCCTGTTTCCTCACTTATTTTTGTCGCGTCGGGAATTGTTTTTATCGTATGAACTCCCATTTTATCCGCGCCGTCAACATCCGGCCTCGTTGCGCGTGCTCCCGTTGCGATAAGCAGTTTGTCATAAGAATCAATTATAAAATTGTCGTTTTTTAAATCGTGAACGGTAATTTTTTTATCGAGGGGAAATATTTTCGTGGCGGCGTGCTTCGTATGAATCGTTATCCCGGCCTTTGAAAAATGTTCGCGCGGTCTGGCGTAAAGTTTTTCAATATCGTCGTTATCGCCCGAAATATAGTAGGGAAGGCCGCAAGCCCCGTAGGAAACATGTTCGTCGGCTTCGTAAACAACTACTTCGGCCGATTTGTCGAGCCTTTTTATTTTAGACGCCGCCGACATTCCCGCGGCAACGGCGCCTATGATTATAATTTTTTTGCCGCCGCCGTTTTCAGGCGCAATTATATTCATGTCTTCCAGAACCTGTCGCACCACAGTTTTGATTTGTTTTTCGTCGTAAGTTTTCATGCGAATTACCTCTAATATTCCCATTCGAAGTCCGGCCCGCCGGCTTCGAGGACTCTTTGTTTCATATCCGCGGATATTCTGAAAAGAGCTTCCTGTGTCCTGCCTTCGCAACGCGACACAAGAATCGGCTGGGTGTTCGACGAGCGGAGAAGAGCCCAGCCATCGTTATATATTATGCGAACGCCGTCGATCGTTATAGTTTCCATATTCTTTAAGGCAGCTTCCTTCACGCGCTCAACAACGCCGAACTTTTCACTGTCGGAGCAGGCAAAGCGCGTCTCGGCGGTCGATGGATACGAGGGCAGTTCCGCGATTAGCTCGGAAAATTTCCTGTCGGTGTTCGAGAGTATGCGCAGCAGGCGCGCCGCGGCGTAAAAGGCGTCGTCGAAACCGTAAAATTCATCGGCAAAGAACATGTGCCCCGAAACCTCCCCGGAGAATAACGCTTTTTCTTCGGCCATTTTTGCTTTTACGAGCGAATGGCCGGATTTCCACCAGATGGGTTTGCCGCCCATACGCTCTATTTCCTCGTACAGCATCATCGAACACTTTATCTCCAATATGGCGACCGCGCCGGGGTTTTTCTGCAATATCCCGCGCCAGTACAACGCCATCAATTGATCGCCCAATATCATGTTTCCCATGTCGTCGACCACGCCTATTCGGTCGGAGTCGCCGTCAAATCCTATGCCGACGTCCGCCTGTTCGCGCTTTACCGCGTCCATGAGCCAGAGCAGGTATTCGCGCTTGGTGGGGTCGGGATGATGATTTGGAAAATCGCCGTCCGGTTCGCTGAAAAGCTCCACAACCTCACAGCCTAAGGCGCGAAAGAACGAAGGAGCGTATATGCCGCCCGTGCCGTTGCCGGCGTCGGTAACAACTTTTAATTTTTTCGGTCCCAGCGTTATTTTCGATCTCAGCATAGCCGAGTACTGCTCGGAAATGTCGGCGTTCGTCAACGCGCCTTTTGCGCCGGAAAATTCCGTCAGGCCTTCGGAAATAATTCGGAAAATTTCCTGTATATCGTCGCCCCATATCGTGGCTTTCCCGCGCACAAGTTTGAGTCCGTTGAATTCAGGCGGATTGTGGCTGCCCGTCACCATAACGCCGCCTTCCATTCCGAAGTGATAAAGGCTCCAGTAGAATGTCGGAGAAGCGACAAGTCCAATGTCGGTTACGGAGATACCGGCGTCGAGTAATCCTTCGGTAATTGCGGATTTTATTCTCGGGGTGGAGCGCCGCGCGTCGCCGCCCACCGTTGCGGTAAGGACGCCGTGTTTCGCGAGGAAAGAGCCGTAAGCCGCTCCGATGGCCCGAACAGTCCCGCTGCAAAGCTCCTCATTCGCCAGCCCTCTGATATCATATTCCCTGAATATATGAGAGGGAATTTTCGCGTTTTCCTGCGGCATTTTTAAATACCTCGCTTTCGCTGATCGCTGAATTGCTTGTTAATCATGATATATTCTGTGAGTATGATAAATCATTTATCATTCGGAGGTCAACGATGTTTTCATTTATTTGGCGGCCCGGCGTTCCGAAAACATTCGAGGGAACCAGTAGAAAACTGTTAAAGCCGCAAGTACGGTGAGGCTAATCAGCGCGAGCGTAATGAAGGTGAGTCCCCTTCCAAGATATGGCGTCATGTATCCGATGAGTATCGGAGTCGCCGACCATCCCGCGTCAAACATGAACAGGGCGGCGGCAGTTCCCTTCGGCCTCAGCTCCGGCGGCAGTATGTCGGCGAGCGACGCCAGCAGCATGGGGAATCCCACTCCGATGCCGACTCCAAAAAGGGAGCCGCAGATTAAAAACGACGCTCGGGACGGCAGCGCGCTTGCCGTCGCAAGCGACGCCGCCATCAGCATTCCGCAGGGAGCAAGGAAGTATGGTCTGGGCAGGGAGTTTATTTTTCTCGCGCCGAAGGTTCGCGATATCACGGCGGTTGTGGAGAAGCTGATCAGGTAATATGACGCCGGGATGCCGTACTCGGCGGAAAACAGCGAAAAAGATGTGATTGAAGCGTCCACGATCGCCATCATTGTGACGGTCAGTATCAGCATTACGAACGGTCTGTTCCTGATGAGATCGCCGTATGAGCCCCACTTGAGGACTTCCGATCCTTTGGCGGCTTTGTCCTTCGGCGCGCGTATCCCAAGGAAGAGGCACAGAACGCTGAACAGCGGTCCAATCGCCAGGTACGGCTTGTAATGCCCTCCAAGCACAAGCCATTCGCCCAGCGGGGTTACCGTCCCCGTCGGCAAAACTCCTCCGGTGCTTGTGAGCGCGATAAAATGCCCTCTGTTTTCCGGCGTGGTGACGAGCGTCTGATACGAGAAAAGACCCATGGTAAACGCCCCAAAAGCCAGCCCTGACATCGCTCTCCCGACGCAGATAACGTAAAGATTTCGAGTGAACATGAGCATCGCGCAGCCAATTAAAGCAAGCGCGCCGCCTGATATCATGGAGCGCCTTATCCCTAAATTTTCTATCATCCACCCGCCGAGCGGACGGGAGATCATAATCGCGATGAAAAAAATTCCGAGCGCTTTTCCGATTTCCTCCGGCGAATATCCGTATGATTGCATCACATTTCCGTAAACGATATATATAAATTCAACGCAGTGCATGGCATAAAAAGCGGCGAATACCGTCAATAGCAGCTTATATTCGCCGCGTTTCACGCTCTTATCTCCTGTATTGCTCATCCTCCCGGCACTTCCCGTCCAAATATATTTTTTTCTCCAGCCTTGCCCGCCTGTGTTCCATGGCCCGCGCCCGTTCGGTGTTTGAGACGCCGCCATAGAGTTTTGCCCTTCTCAGTACGTTTATTGCGGTTTGGACATGGCCGAGGGCGCGGCGCCTGTCCATGAAGGTGTGTTCCTCCAATTTCGCGAGTTCCTCCAGGACTGTGATCAAGTCGCTCGTCGCGTGACGCGTTCCGGCTCGAAACTCCAAAAGCGCCTTCTCGAATAAATCGCGCGCTGAGGCGTGATTTTTTTTCTTCTTTGCGAGAAAAGCTCTTCTGATAAAGGAATCAATCCGCGCGCCGGGATCCGTCTCCGCCATTTCCCACAATCTCGCGGCGTTGTCCGCGAAACCTGTGTCGCGCCATAAATCCCCGGCTCTGAGCAGTTCCCTCGCGCTCCCCGACGCTCCTTCCAGTATACGGGCTATATGGCAATAAAGCGCCGCGAGCGAGACGATGTCGAGCCTGTTATGGTAGAATACGCCGCCAAGCGCGGAAGCGTCGCCGGAGCTGAGATATCGGCGGTATAAATCCGGTATCAGATATCCCGGAACATCCTCGCCGCTCCTGCGCACACCCAACACGCCGCGTTCGATCTCTCCAAGCGCGCACGATTCCAGATATCCTCTGTAAAGCCGCCGCGAATAACGCAGCAGATCAATATGAGGGGACGACTCCCACTGCGCGCGCGTCCTGGTCATCACGTGGCGGGTGAGTAGTATGGGAATATCGAACGTAAGTCCGTTATACGTCGCCAATGTTGATTCGGCGGGAATATCCGAGTCTATCGCGCCGAGCCATTCCCCTTCGTAAGCGGGGCTTTTCAGGAAATACTGCGTCACATAAAAAAAATCGCCCCTCGTACTACCAAGTCCGCAGAGAAAAGCATAGGTTCCGGCTCCGCCGGAGAGCCCGGTGGTTTCGAGGTCCAGGAATACGATACTGCCGCGCGCTCCAATATACCGCATCACTTCCATCGTCTCGGGAGCGGCAAGCGGAAAGTTCCCGTACATATCGCCAAGCCGATACGAATATTCTATTCGATAAACGCCTTTTGATATCCATGTCCCGCCCGGAAGTCCATGAATGTTCCGATCGTTTTGGGCGCGCTTCGGTTTTGCGGTCTCCGGCGCCGATTCATTTATAAAAAACCTGTCGATTTTTCCCATATTTCCTCGTCTCGTAATAACAGTATTTTCAATTTACGGCACAAACTCGAAATTTTGCGGCCATTAATGATTAGCAAGCATAATAGTAATGATATACTAATTGCATTATAGCAATTCAATACCCATTGCGAACATTGCTGGTAATCCGGGGTGGTGCATATGGATAACGAACTGGTTGTAAGGTCTTTCTTAATAATCAAGGGATTTATCGACGCCAAGGACGAACACGGAAACACCATATACGGCACAATATTGGCGCTTACGTCTCGCAGAGAAATGAAATATCTCAGCGTGATGTTCTCGACTGACGAGCCCTCAAAAACGATGTCATGGGACGATATGCTTCTTATGCACAAGGAAAAAGAAGGAGAGTCGGAGGGCAGTCCCATGAAGTTCCGTTACGAGGAGGAGCTCTATAAATTCCTAAACGGCGGGAATGTTCTGAGCAACGTTGCGAAAAATCACAATACAAAGCAGGCCGAACAGGCGATCAGCAGGCATTGTCTGGATGACCTTAAACTCAAGGCTGTGTCATTCGTCGAGTATGCCGGCGCGAATGAAGACGAAATAGAAATATTCGAAAGGGCGCGCGCTAAAGCTCCTCCCGTCGATGAGGATAATCGGCGGGAACAGGACGACTCCTCGGAGACTGAGGAGCCGGAGAGTGAGGAATCAGGTGAACCAAAGGCAAAAGAGGATATCGTCATCAGGTGCGAACCGATATTGGCGCCGGTGGGAGGCGTGGCGATGAATGAACTCAACATCGGCGACGTTGTGATGGTTCAACTGCCGGAGGATTCTATTTTTTTCAAGCTGCTTTCCAGGAATATCGAAGGTTTCAACGGAGTAGTCAGCGCCGGAATAACGGGAATGCTCCAGAACGAACTTGGAACAGCGACTGTAAGTCTCTCGCTTGCGGAAGGCGTTGCCGGCGTGCTTAAACTGTCCGGCAAAGTCAGGATTAAAACGGCGTCGACGCCTTCCGACGATAAGCGTAACAAAAAGACCGAAAAAAGCGAAATACCGCCCAATTTAATTATCGGCGCCGCCGCCGTCATTATCGTGATTGCAGCTCTGGCCGCGCTGTGGTATATATTCCGGTGAAAATCGGACATAATGAACGGCTCAGTCGATAATAGCTGTTCTGTAATAATATGCCGGATTGACGGGAAAGATTCGTCCGGCGTCGGGACGTACGGAATTTCGGTAAGTGTGGTTGATTCGCATGTCTTGCTGTACAACGGCGTGTTTTTCGGCTGCGAACCGATAGGCGAATCCTTCTCAGTCGCCGAAGCGTTTGCCATCGTGAACTCTGAACGTCCGGAGGATCGGCCGGAGGAATTAGCCGGCTTCGAGTTGTCGTTCGATGATTATATCCGCACTTCGCAGATGTTTCTGACCGATAAGGGCATGAGCGATACCAAAACTCTGGAACGAAAGATAGTGTACTTCTGTACATCCGTTATAGGTATTCACGCCATAACATTTATTGATGTTCAAAAGATGACGAAGAGCGAAATCATTGAAATCATTCCGTCATTGGAACATAACGAAAATGACGAAGGCGAAGAAAATACGGACGAGGAAGAAAATTCCCCGGAAGGCGACGGCGACGCGGCGGATGACGCTTCGCCGGAAGTGGCAATCCGATGCGATCCGGTATTGGATCCTGTTAACGGCGCATCGGCAGGTTCCTTAACCGCCGGCACTATGATCTACTGCAAAATGAGGGAGGACTCGGCTTATTTTAATTTGATGGCGAAGGTATCGCCTGACTTCGACGGAATTGTGACGGGAGAAGTAGCCGGCGTGCGCGTAAACGACCTAGGAACGGCGACGGTGGTTGTTAATCTGTCTGAGGGTGTGACGGGAGCTTTTAAAGTATCGTCTAATATTCGGTTGAAGATGTCCGAGAAACCCGCGGCGGGGAGTGTAATATCGGAGCGATTCGCCGTCGAAATAATATTTGCCGTTGCCGGAGTGATTATTTTCCTCTGCCTGATGGCAGTTTTGCTGTATTACCTGGCGTGATGGCGCTGTCCTTCCAAAATCTGGGCGACGACATACAGGATAGCGAGCCGAGAACCCGCGTTGCGCTGTCCCGCGTGGGCGTTACAAACCTGAAGCGGGTGCTGCGCCTTCACTCCCCCCACAAACGCGGTAATACGATATTTTTCGCCGAGATGGATCTCTACGCGCATCTCGACGCTTCACGTTCAGGAGTTCACATGTCGCGTTTCATAGAGAGTATAGAAAATACTTCGTCGATTCTGGCCGCCGAGAGTTCGCCGGACATCGAGTCGCTTGCGGAACGTATGGCCCATGCCATAGCAGAGACACAAGGAACCAAAAGAGCCGAAGTCAGAATTAAGGCGCAATTTCCGCTGGCGCGCCGTACTCCGGTCTCGGGCGTCGCCGTTGAAGACATGTATACTTTCATTGGGATAGCAATAAGCGACGGAACTCATACGCGCAGGGCGGCAGGCGTTGAAATTGATGGACTGACCGTGTGCCCGTGCGCCCAATCGATGACGTCCGAACATGCCAGATCCGCTCTCATATCAGCGGGATATACTCCGCTTCAGGCTGACGAAATAATTTCCATAGTTCCGTTAGCTTCGCATAACCAGCGCGGCAGAGGAACTCTGGTTATCGGCGCGCAGATTCCGCTGCGCGCAGAGACGCTCGTCGAAATCTCGGAGAACGCGATGAGTTCCGGCATATACGAGCTCATGAAACGTCCGGACGAACTTCATGTCGTGCTGAAGGGCCATTCGCGCCCGCGTTTCGTCGAGGATGTTGTGAGGGAGATGATAGGCGGAGTCGCGGCGCGCCTTCCCTGCCTGCCGGACGACGCGTTTATTCTTGCCCGTCAGGAGAACTTTGAGAGCATACACGCGCACAATGCAAGCGCCGAACGTTGCGGGCTGCTGGGAGACATGAGGCGCGAACTTGAGGGAGGGCGTTATGATGCGCGCGGTTTTTCGTCTCTTGAGGCTTGGCTGGAGAGCCTGCTGTGAGAATTTGCTGGGTAATCACCGGAGCCGGACATTTTCTCGCCGAAACGGCGGATTTTCTCTCCGGTCTTCGAAATACCCGGAGTCTCAAAGACGTGGCAATAGACCTGTTTTTTACGAGAGCCGCCGCGGAAGTGATCGCGAGGTATGGCAAGCAGTCGATTTTCGAGGCGTGTGATTTTGCGATTTACCGTGAGAACGACTACAGTTCGGGCGGCGTCGTTTATTTCTCCGGCGGCCGCTATGACGCATTGGTGCTCGCTCCCGCGACGGCAAACACGGTGGCGAAGTGCGCGCTGGGGATAGCTGATTCACTCGCGAGCAACTTCTTTGCGCAGGGAGGCAAGAGCGGTGTTCCCATCTTCGTCCTGCCGACCGACGGGGAGGAAAATATCGTCTCGGTCACTCCATCCGGCAGGGAGATAGAAGTAAGGCCTCGTCCGGTCGATCTCATGAGGCTCACGGAGTTGTCGCGATTTCCCGGAGTAATTATATTGCGTTCTCCGAACGAGTATGAAAAAATAGTTGAAAGAATTTATAAGAACTAAAAAGATAGCCATTTTATAACTTCATTTCCTGTGAAAAATTTTCGAATTGAAACGGAGGTTATTACATGGGGATCTCGTTTTTTCTTGCTGGAATTATCATACTTCTGGGGCCGATAGTTATTTTCATACTTATGCTGAATATGTCGTCGAAAATTTCCAAGCTCGAGGACTTACTTTGGTTGATGCCGAAAATAATGGGGATTGAAGCTGTACTTCGCGGCATAACGGACAAGCTCGAACTCATTGAGAAGCGGCTTTCCGAATTGGCGACGGACGAGAAGGCGGCGTCGATGGCGCCCGGCGCGGAGACGGAGGAATTATCCGCGCGGACGTCACCAATGACAACCCTAAATTTGGCGCAGCGTATTTATGGGATAACCGAACAGGATCCGTCGACTTCGGCTATGACAACCCCAGTCGTTGAATTTATGGAAACAACTGAACCTTTACAGACGATTGAAGCCCCGGAAACCGTCGAGCCGGAAAAAATCAGCGAACCCACGCCCGAAGTCCCACCCATAACTACGGAAGCCGAATCGAGGGAAGCGTTTCGAGGCGAATCCCCACCGCAGGAGGAACCGCACTGGTGGGCGCCGAGCCAAAGCCCGGAACCTAAACCGTCGTGGCTCGATATCCACATCCAAAATGCGCGCGCATGGCTCTTCTCCGAGGGGAACATATGGGTAACGATAGGCGTATTGCTCTGCATCGCCGGATTCGGATTGCTTTTCAGCTACGCGGCGCAGATGAAATGGATATCGTTCGAGACGCGTCTTATTCTTTCCGGCGCGGTCGGCGCGGCGATGACCGCGTTCGGTTGGAGGATGCGCGAGCGGCGGCGGACTTACGCGCTGATTCTTCAGGGCGGCGGAGCGGGCATAATGTACGTAGTACTGGTCGCCGGGGCGAAACTCGGGCCCATTGCGCCCGCCGTCGCTATCCCGGGCATGATAGCGCTGTCGTTGTTCACCGCATTTCTCGCTGTTCGGCAGGACTTCGAGCCGCTGGCTATTTTTGCTCTTCTCGGCGGTTTCTCCGCGCCTGTAATAGTTTCGACAGGCAGTTCGGATTTTGTGGCGCTTTTTTCCATTTACTCCCTGCTCAATCTTGAAATACTGATTATAAACGTACGGCGCGACTGGCTGAAAGTGCGATGGGGCGGCATGGCGGTTTCCGCTGTCGCAGGCGCTGTCTGGGGTTTCTTCCGATGGAGGCCGATACTCCTTGCGACGGTCGAACCGTTTTTAGCGCTGTACTTCGTTAATTACGCCGCGACGGCAATGCTCCCCATGCTTCGCGGCAAAGCCGCAAACTTCATAAAATCGGAACGCGTGAAACCCGACATTGCGATGACGGCAACGCTGCCCTTTATCTTCCTGGCTTTGCAGATGAAAGCGGCGGAACACACGGCCTGGGGCGTTTCGATTGCTTGCGCGGCGCTCGGAGCGTTTTACCTTGGGCTGTTTTTTTACGCGCGTCGGGGCGATGATCATTCCTCCCGCAAATTGTCCGGAATGTTTCTGGCGTTCGGCGTCATCTTCCTGAATCTCGCGGTTCCGTTCGCGTTCCGTAAAGCGGCTGCAAGCTGCCTTTGGGCGGCGGAGGGAGCTTTGTTGATCGCTTTTTCGGCAAAACTCGGCCGCCGCGCGCGCCTCTCCGGGATAATCCTCCAGATATGCGCGTTTTTAATATATTTATTAGGTCCTTTAATACAATTTTCCTCCAAACTTTACGACCCGCTGTTCAGGCTGAGCGGATTTTTGGATTGGCGCAACGCGGATTCAAACTTTTTGCTGACGTCCCTCATTTTCGCCGCGAGCGCATTCGTCAGTTCCTGGTTCTCAGAGCGAAAACATTCAGAAAAACAGCCGTTGCCGGAGAAGTTCAAAATCGAATGGCTGTTCTCGATTTACGGCGCTGTATGGTGGACTCTTGCCGCGACGCATGCCGCTTCCTTCGTGATTCGTACTCCGGACGTTACGGTTATGTTGTTGCTTTGCGCCGGAGCATGCGCCGCTTATTTCGCTCATCACCGGATGGGATGGGAATCGTCCGTCGCCGTGGCTTTCCCGCCGGTGGCCGTGATGACCGTGTTCGCGATGTGGAGCATATTCCCGCGTCTTGAATCGCCGTACGGATCCGATGAAACTCTGAAGCTGTTCTCCCTGCTATGGACGTCCATACGGCGGAACAACCTTCTGAACTGGTTCGCAGCAGCGGCAATGTTTATCGCGGCCTTGCAATCGTACAGGAACAAGATCGCGAACAGACTGAGGAGCCTCGAATGGGGGCTGATACTTTTTGCCGTGACGTCATATTCATCTTATATATGGAAAACATGGGTATTCAACATGATAAACGATCCGACGGGAACGTCGCAAAGTGACCTGCATCATCTCGTGTTCTTCCTGCCGATCATGGCGTCGGCGATTATTTTTGCGAGCGAATGGGGCGCTGACAAAATCGGAATGAAGGATTACAGGACAGCGGGGCTTGAAGCGTCGTGGGCTTTGATGGCGACGGCTCTGGTTCCGTTCGCAACAGGGCTTGTGAGAACGGGCTCTGGAATACGCGGTTACTATATTCCATTTATAAACCCGCTTGAGTTGTGGCAGATTTTATACATAGCCGCCGCCTGGATACTTTTTATCTCGCTTCGCGCGCCATCCGCGCGCCGCGCCGGGTTTGTATTCGTGCTGCCCGCCGTCGTGTTCCTGTGGCTCAATTGCGTGGCCGCGCGAGCGGCCTTTCACTACTTTGGCGAAAGCGTCAGATGGGGCACGCTGGGAAGTTCTCCTCATTTTCAGGCGATAATTGCGATACTGTGGGGAACGGCGGCGCTGGCGCTGATTTACTGCGGAAAGCGCTTCGAGGAGAGGTATCCCTGGTTTCTCGGAGCGGGACTGCTGGCGCTTGACATTGCAAAACTGATTTTTTTCGACCTGCGCAACAGCGCGACGATCATAAGGATAGTGGCGTTTCTCGCGACAGGCGCTTTTTTCCTGTTTGTGGGATGGACCGCGCCGCTGCCGCCAAAGAAGACGCGGTAATATTTTTTAATTAATGAAACGTGAAAGTAATATTGTCATCAGGAGGTCGTTTGGAATGTTACGTATCAGCTCGAAAATAGCCATTGAAGTTGTTTTGCTCATGATGATAGTTTTATTTTATGTCCCCGCGTTTGCCGCCGAATTAAGAGAGGAAGATCGTCCGATCCCTCCCGTCCGACTGCTGACAAGGGGCGCGGATCGCCCAATTGAGCTTCGCGCTCTCGACGTTAAATCGAATATTATCGGGGGATATGCCTGGACGACCGTCGAGATGACTTTCTTCAACCCGAACAGCCGAGTGCTGGAGGGTGAGCTTCACTTTCCCCTTGCGGACGGACAGACAATTACAGGTTTCGCTCTCTCCATAGGAGAAGGTAAGGAAGAAATTATGCGCGACGCGGTTCCGGTTGAAAGACAGAAGGGCCGTCAGGTCTTCGAGAGCATAGTAAGGCGTGAAGTGGATCCGGCGCTGCTTGAGGTTACTCAGGGAAATAACTTCAAGCTGCGCGTCTATCCGTTGAATCCGGGCGGGACGCGCCGGGTCAGGCTCACATACTCGGAATTTGTGCCGGCGCGGGATGGTAACGCAATATACAGATTACCGCTCTCGTATTCTGATAAAGTTGGGGAGTTGAGTATTGAAGTAACGTTAGCGGGCACGGAGCGGTTGTTGAACGTCACCGCGCCCGGCGGAATGTCCCCGGAGGCGGGCCGGAAAGACGTACGGGGTATGGCGTTGCCGAGCGCCTTTGTGACTTTGAGTGAAAAAGACGTATCGCTCGGCGGCGGGGCGCTGTCGATCACTTTCCCGGTTGAAAATCCGCGCAAGGCATTGCTTGTGGCGCGCGAGGGTAAAACTTATTTCCACACTACTGTCCCGAGGCCGTCGGAGTCCCTTCGAAAACTGCCGCGTACGCTCTCTGTTTTGTGGGACG
>Ga0099364_10003907_pt1 | contig 22798 bp, 19 predicted proteins | sample TergutTh196P3_FD_73070 | JGI IMG/M metagenome (GOLD analysis project Ga0099364, IMG submission 73070) | Microcerotermes parvus P3 segment gut microbial communities from Pointe-Noire, Republic of the Congo - Th196 P3 | ecosystem: Host-associated > Arthropoda: Insects > Digestive system > Gut ...
TATAATAATAATTGCGAGTGCGGATTTACTCTGTTGTGTATGGTGGGTTTGGCACCCTATGCAGACTATAGGAGTGTTGGTCCTATAGTTGCTCGCACTACATATCAAATTTTTATTGTTTCTCTTAATATATTACAATAAACTAATGTGTTTATGTCAAGCATAAATTGAAAATTTCAAAAAATAATTTTTTACCCACGGCGCACCGTGGGCATAAATTTGCGACGCGCCGTTGGCATAAATTCGCGGACGAACACAGTTCGTCCGTACAATTTGCATAAAATATAGCGGACAGATTAAATCCTGTCCGCAAAATTTATATAAATTACAGAGTTTATTTCTGTGTTTCTTGTATCGCGACCGCGACCGCCACAGTTGCTCCAACCATCGGATTATTGCCCATGCCGATTAACCCCATCATTTCAACGTGTGCCGGAACAGACGACGAACCCGCAAACTGAGCGTCGCCGTGCATTCTTCCCATAGAATCCGTTAAGCCGTATGAAGCCGGACCCGCCCCCATATTGTCAGGGTGAAGCGTTCTTCCTGTGCCGCCGCCTGATGCCACAGAAAAATATTTTTTGTCGTTTTCATATGTCCATTTTTTATAAGTTCCCGCCACCAAATGCTGAAATCTTGTCGGGTTTGTCGAGTTGCCTGTAATAGAAACATCTACGCTTTCTTTCTTCATTATGGCTACGCCCTCAAGCACATCGTTTACGCCGTAAACTCTTACTTTTGCATTTGTTCCGCTTGAAAATGCCCTTTCTTCGAGCACTTTAAGTTCGTTGGTATAAAAATCATAATCAGTTTTAACATACGTGAAGCCGTTTACTCTCGCTATAATATATGCCGCGTCTTTGCCGAGCCCGTTTAAAATTACCTGCAACGGCTCTTTTCTCACTATATTAGCAGTCTTTGCAATGCCTATAGCTCCCTCCGCCGCCGCGAAAGATTCATGTCCTGCAAGAAAACAGAAACATTTTGTTTCTTCTTTCAACAGCATAGCCGCAAGATTGCCATGTCCGATACCCACATCGCGGCTTTCCGCAACAGAACCGGGTATGCAAAACGCCTGTAATCCCAAGCCTATTGTTTCCGCCGCGTCATCGGCTTTTAACTTGCCTGTTTTGAGCGCGATAGCACAGCCGAGAGTATATGCCCAAACAGCGTTATCAAACGCTATCGGCTGTACGCCCCTGACTATTTCGTCAACATTTATTCCTTTATCCAAAGTAAAGTCGCGAACCTCCTCAAGAGAACTCCAACCGTACTCTTTCATACATTTTTCTATTTTGCCTATTCTTCTTTCGTATCCTTCAAATTTTACCATAATTAAATAATTCCTCCTTTCTTTAATGTTTTTATTCTTTTCTCGGGTCTATATATTTAACAGCTTCGTCAAATCTTCCGTATTGACTGATATTTTTCTCGTAAGCGTCTTTTGGGTCGTCGCCTTTGCGGATAGCGTCCATCATTTTGCCGAGATGCACAAATTTATAGCCTATGATTTCATCGTTTTCGTCAAGCCCGAGAGATAATATATACCCTTCGGCAACGTCTAAATATCTTACGCCTTTCGCGTTCGTCGCAAAAATCGTGCCTACCTGTGAACGCAGACCTTTGCCCAAATCCTCAAGCGACGCGCCTATCGGCAGACCGCCCTCAGAGAACGCAGTCTGTGAACGCCCGTATGCGAGCTGCTTAAATATTTCGCGCATAGCGACGTTTATAGCGTCGCATACTAAGTCAGTATTCAATGCTTCGAGCAGAGTTTTACCCTGCAAACTCTCCGCCGCCATAGCTGCGGAATGGGTCATACCAGAACAGCCGATAGTTTCGACAAGGGCTTCTTCGATTATGCCGTCTTTTACGTTCAGAGTTAATTTGCAAGCTCCCTGTTGCGGCGCGCACCAACCTACGCCGTGCGATAACCCCGAAATATCTTTGATTTCATAGGCTTTTACCCATTTGCCCTCTTCGGGTATCGGCGCGGGACCGTGATTAGGTCCTCTTGATACTGAACACATAACTTCTACTTCATGTGAAAATTGGCTCATAGTTTTAATACACACTCCTTTTTATAATAAATATTGCACTAAACATACAGTTCTTTTATTTTAGATATTATTACATCGCTTATTTCTTCAAAATTGTTTTTGTCTGCTTCGTTAAAATCTTTCCTCCATTTAGTAACGCCGTTATCATAAAAAACCACTTCTGTTTTGGAAATTTCTAAATTGTCGCGAATAAGAATTGTCGGCATATCAATATTCAAATCAGCTTTAAGTTGCTCTCTCAAATCTTTAATTTTTTTTGATAAGATTTCGTTAATCCAATTTCCGTCTGAAATTAAATCTAATCCGAAGTGCATTTGTAATCCCGTAGTTGTCAATATTTCTCCCTCAATGTTGCCGCTTGCGGCGCAGGCGTTAGCTTCGTCTGTATCTATGTGCATATACGGCATAAAAGTATCACGCACTCTTATAACTACGTCGTCAAAAATAGTTGTTCTTTCGGATTTAACTTTAACCTGAACTATCTGTTTATCTTTTACCCCGAATTTTTCAGCGTCCTGCGGTCTCAAATGAATATGCCGTTTAGCGGCTATTACGCCCTCGCTTATTTCTACGCTTCCGACAGGACCGACAAGTTTACACGGCGCGCTTCCCGCCACGTCCCCCGATTCCCTTATCGGGACTTCGATACCGAGAGTTCTCGCTTCTGTTAAAGAAACTTCTACCTGCGTAGCTTTTCTCGCGGGACCTAAGATTATAACATTTTTAATTTCCCTTTTCGGACCTATAATGTTAACTCTTTCTTCACAGGCAAATTCGCCGGGCTGCGAAAGGTCTTTTTTGTTTGTCAGCTTATGCCCCTTGCCGAATAAAATTTCAATGTGTTCTTCTGTCAAATGGATATGCCTTGCAGAGGTTTCAACTATAATAGTATTCAAGATTTTTCACTCCTTATTTTTCAAATTAGTATTATATTTCTTTTATATTCTATCACAATATTCACTAAAAATAAATAAAATAAATGTAAATTATTGAATATTTTTTAAATTTTCTTCAAAAAACGGGTAAATATCATCGCCTTTCCACATATGCCCCATATCAAAAACAGATTCTTTGACTTTATCTTCCGCATCGAAAAATTTATAATTTTGCCTTGTAAGTTCAACTTGTTCATTGACGTTTATTATGCCCCTTCTGCCGTTGAGGTCGTCTTTAGTTCCCGCTTCTACAATAAATGCTCTCGGCGCAATCAGCGACGCAATATCGCACATATCAAAATGTTCCCACAAGTGCGGCACATAGTTACAAGCGCAGTTGCTGTTCAATTCAACAAGCGCATCTTTTACGCCGTAGAAATACCCGCTTGAAGCGGCGCATTTTACTCTTGTGTCAACAGCCGCCAAAAACAACGACTGAAAACCTCCGCCCGATAATCCGCCGCAACCTATTCTGTTTATGTCGCAGTCGTCTCTTGTGTGGATATAATCGCAAAGTTTCACCAAATCCCAAACGCTCATGCCAATCGCGCATCTTCCGAGAGGTATCGCCATATGATTTACATGAGTGCAACTGCATTTCCAAGCACTGTGCTGCTGTAACTCTTCTGTACGCTCGCCGAATCCTCTCGCGTCGGGGCAAAACGCAATATATCCCGCTTTGCAGAACGCTTCGCCGTAGTTGCCGCCCTGTTCATCTATTACATATTCAACGTCTTTATTAACTCTTATCCCCGCGACGCCCTCTTTCATGCCGTTAAAATGACCTTGAGGACATATCACAACGGGCAGTTTCTCCCCTGCTTTTATACTGTCGGGTACAAGCGCATAAAACGGTACGCCTACTTTTTCCTCTGTTTGGATTACATATTTTGTTCTCGTATATCCGTCGCATCTTTCTTTTGATAGTTCTATTATTTCGTTGCCGCAAGGCTCAAAAGTATCAAATCCCAGTAGAGTTTTAAAAAGCTCTCGTTTTTCGTTTTGCCATTTTACAAATTCTTCTTTGGTTGAACCCGTAAACTTTGATTGACGGCTTCTGTTATCATATAACAGTTTCATTTGTTCAACCGTTGTATAATATCCGTTTTTATCTGTGTATTTATTCGTTTTTAGCATATTTTTATCTCCTTTTGTAATTTTTCTTATTTTATCATATCTTTTGATGTTTGTCAACTTGTGTGATTATAGTGGTCGGGTAGGAAGGCCACGCCTTGCTACTTTCATAGTAGTAGGTTTTGAACAACCTCCCTACGAACACATAGCAACACATTAGCGGAAATATGGCAAAGAAAGCAAACCAAGCATGGATTTTCGAGAATTATATAGGCGAGTTGAGCCGAAAACCGAGAAAACCTCGAAAAATCAGATAAAAAGACAACAAAAAATGCGCGATATATAAGCATCAACGAAAAAGATGAGGTTACAAACATTAAATAGAGTGGTAAAATATACTCCTAAATATCGAAAGAAAAAAAGAGTGTTATTTCTCACGCAAATGTAGATGATGAGATGTTGATTTTGTGGTTTTATTTAAGAGCGTGTAGCTATGCAGAGTTGAAGAAAATGTTTGTAACGCTCGTGCCAATGATAAAAGCTGCGGCAGTAGTCGAACTCTGATTTTATGGCTGATGTCTTACTTCATGCTTTTTCTTAATATTTTTTCATGCCTTCGCCGTGAATACCCCCCATGCTCACTTTACAGGTAAACAGTTCTGTGATATACTATATCAGTTTATTTTAAAGAGAAGGGGAATAATATAAAAATGAATATTTCAAAAAAATTATATTTGAGTTTTGCCGTTGTTATAATTATTTCTATTATAGTAGGCATAATGAGCATCGTGGGTATGCAAAGTCTTTATCAGAATGGATTGTCCATGTATGAAGAACAGGTTGTCGGAGTAGAAAAATTGAGCGAAGCGGTAAAAAATTTCACGCGTGCCGAAATGGACGTCAATAACACGGTGCTTAAAAGTTTGTATGACGACCAGAAAGGCGCATTGGACAACCAGAAAGAATTCGAGGAAAATGCGGCGGTATTCGAAAAAATGCTGTCGGAGTCGATAACGGTCGATGAATTAAATATTCTCTATCAGCCTATTATAATGCGTTTTAAAAATGATTATTTGCCGAACAGCCGCAGAATTATGGCATTAAGTATAGCTGACATTCCCGATCATATAAGAAAACTGGAAATAAATGTTCTGCTTGCTGCAAACATTGAAATCACCGGGCATTTAAACGCAGCTTTGGATAATATGACGATGGCTCACCTGTCTTTGGGCGAATATTTAAGCCATAATAACAGCCGATTCAAGAATATACTGATTGGTTTGCAGTTTTCGTTTTTGGCAGCCGCCATTATTGCCAGTATTATACTGTCGCGCAGGATTGTAAAAAGTATTGTCGGCGTGGTTGAAAACATTCACGAGGAAGCACAGCAGGTACATAACGGCGCGAAGCAGATTTCCAGCAACAGCACAGAGCTTTCTGATGTTGCGGTGCAGCAGCACGGCGTCGTGGAAACCTTGGTGAGCAATATGACCGCTATCAACGAGCAGACAGAGAAAAATAATGCAAATGCGAAGTTAGCGAACGACCTTTCCAGAAAGTCGAAAGAACACGCAATTAAAGGAAACGAAAAAATAGAAGATATGATTAAGTCGATTGATGGCATAAAAGTTTCTTCGGATAGTATTTCAAACGTAATCAAAGTAATTGAAAACATCGCTTCACAAACGAATATTCTTGCTTTGAACGCATCCGTTGAATCTGCCAGAGCCGGAGACGCCGGAAAAAGTTTCAACATAGTAGCCGAAGAAGTGCGTAATTTAGCAATTCAAAGCCACAATGCGGCTCAGGAAACCGCAGATTTAATCAAAGAATCAATTTTACGGGTTGATGAAGGCACAAAAATAGCGCGTTCTACCGTCGAGGCGTTTAACACGATAGTTTCCGATATAACGGAAATGTCGGAATTTATAAACGAAATTGATAATTCGTCGATGACGCAGACAAACTTGATTTCCTCTGTAAATAACAGTATTGAACAGATTTCGAAATCTGTTGACACAAATAAAGCGGCTTCACAAGAAGCGGCTGCCGCGGCGCAGGAAATGCTGGCGCAGGCAGACGCGTTAAATAACACGGTTTCCGTCTTGGAAGTAAAGGCGGCGTCATGAGAGGAGCGTTATTAATCATGAAAAAGATTTTATTATTATTATGTTTGTTTTCTATAATCGCAGTATCGGGCTGCTCGGGCAGGGGCGCAATTACGGCAATTATCGAAGATTATATTTATGAAGCGGAATCCATAGAGGAACGGAAAAATATAAAACTCGGCGTGGTGGCGGGTCCTTACGGCGATATGTTTGTGGAAGCGATACTGCCGTTTCTTACGCCGAAAGGCTATAACGTCGAATTAGTTTTATACGATGATTTTATAAAGCCTAATCTGGCGCTTGGAAATCACGAAGTCGATTTAAATATGTTTCAGCATTACCGTTATTTGAACAGCTTTAAAACCGAGCATAACTTGGAACTGTCTGCGATTGCCGAAATTCCAACTGTTTCGATGGGGATATTTTCTAACAGATACAGGACGCTCGAAGATATAGAAAACGGCGCGGTTGTGACTATTCCGGACGACGCAACAAACTTAGCCCGCGCATTGCAGGTATTGGAAGCGGCGGGAGTGGTTACTATTGACCCGCTTATAGAGAAAAGCCGCGCCACCGAAGATAATCTGACAAGAAATCCGAATAATCTGACGTTTAATAAAGTTCCGGCTAACCAATTAGTATCGGAACTGCCCGGTAGTGATTTTGCCGTTATAAACGGAAATTTTGCTTTTGCCGGAGGTTTAAATATTTCGGAAGCGTTGTATAATGAAATTCTGCAGGAAGGCTACGTTAACGTCATCGCGGTCAGGACGCAAGATTTAAGCCGACAGTTTGTGCGCGATATATTAGATGTAATACATTCCGATGATTTCAAAAATTCAATTACGGCTATTAACAGCAAATACAGCGGTTTTCAACGCCCGCGTTATTTTTATTAGTTATCACTATCTTCCAAAGATGTCTAATCAAATAAAATCATTAAAACCGAGCAAATTTTTACATTTACTCGGTCTTTTTGTTGTATCATTTTTAGCGAATTTCTACTTTAACAATTATACTTTTTCATCTTTCATAAGCAAATATAAGTCCTCGGTTTTGTCAGTTATAAAAGCTAACGAATCGGCGATGCCTTTATTATAACAGTGAATGCCGATAGTGTCGGTAATAAAATCAATAAGAAAGCCCGACTGCATATTACTAATTTCAAAATCAAGATTTTCTTCTATATATTCCTTTAATTCAACAATAGATTTTTCTCTCTGGTCTTTCGTAAGCATATTATCTGCTTCTTTATCTTTTCTTTTCACAATTAATTTCCCCATAAATTTATTTTTCTATATATCCCGTCGCAAAGCCTTGATAATTGTCAAAAAACCATTCCGCCGATTTTGTCATAAGTACGCATAAATTATCGTCGGAAAAAGTAAGCTGTATTTTTATCGTGCCCAAATAATCATCTACGGCATATACGGTTCCCAAAAATGTATTTGCGTACCGCCACGCCCCCGCCGCTATAGTATCATAATTTCTGTCTTTTATGCCGATTGTCTCCCCGAAATATTTTTCGGGGAATTTTTGACTTATATATTTTCCCATTCCGAAAGTGATATTACATTCGCCTGCTTCATTGGCATAATTAATAATGCAATTTTCAGACTCAATATCGACACTTAGCCACTTAATCCCCATATGATTTTTTTCCATTATATAGCGTTTTCCCGAATATTCTGCGGCATTGGGAGTAATATTATCGCCTGTGGGCAATGGAATTTTAAGCGAAGCTATTTTTTCCCGCAGTATTTTCTGTGCCTCCGCATTATCAGGCAGAACTTTTTCTTTTACTTTCGCTATTTTGTCAACAAGCGTAAAATAACAGTCAATAATATGTTCTATTCCACCGCTTATTAATTGATTATCCGCCGTTGCGGTCAAAATCAAATCATATTTAGGCAGACATAACGCGACTTGTCCACCCATTCCGAGACAAGCGAAACCGCCGTCTTTCAGACACCAAAACTGATACCCGTAGCCGTTTCTCATTTGACAGTCATGCTGAACGACGGTATTATCTATTTGACAGGAAGTTGCTGCTTCCATATATTCACGGCTTATCAACTGTTTACCGTTCCATTCGCCTTTGTTCATACAAAGAAGCGCAAAGCGCGTTAAATCCCGAAGAGTACAAAGTATACCCGACCCCGTCCAAGAACGCCCGTCAGGCGACTTTATGCACGTTATATCTTTTGATACGCCTATTTCGTCAAACACTGGACGCATATATTCAAGCATAGGCTTCCCTGATGTTTTTTCAACAATGCCGCACAAGACTACCGTAGCCGCCGTGTCATAACTGAATATAGTTCCGGGTTTGTGTTTTGTTCCGCTATCCTGAAAAAAAGTTTTAACCCAGTCTTTGTCATGCGAATTATATGAAGTATGATTGTTAAACGCGCTCATTTTGAGCAAATCTTTTATTGTGGCTTCAAGAATATGCGGATGCGGATTTTCGGGGAGATATTCAGGAAAATAGTCGGCGACTCTGTCGTCTATCGCGATTTTTCCCTCGTCAATCATCATGCCAATCGCTGCGGCGGTAAAACTTTTGCTTATCGAATACATACGCTGTCTTTTATCCGCGTTGAAATATTCCCAGTAGCCTTCGGCTGTTACATTTCCGCGACGCGTTAACATAAAACTATGCATAGCCAATCTTTTTTGCTTTAATTCTTCTAAAAATTCGATTATCGCTTCTGATGGAATCCCCTGACTTTCAGGCGTTGAGTAACGCAAATTATTATCCTGCATGATACGCTCCTTTTTACATTTATTTTAATATATTTATGTGATATTAACCGCAGGGCTTATATTTACCAGTATTTTTTCATCTTTTTTTGGATATATTTTATAAAATGCTTCTGATACACGGTTTTTTATGAGTTCATACGAGTTCTCGTTGGCTTCGTGCAATATCGCAACTGCCGTATGTTCGTCCAAAACCGCATATACGTCTCTGCGTCTCAACGAAGATACCATTACAGACTTTAAAAGTTCATTTGCGTTTTCAACGGTTTTTTTATTGCTTTTATTCAGAATTTCGAGTTTTAATATTGAGTACCCCGAACCTTTTGCTTCCATTTTTTCCAATACTATCGCTTCCACTATGGATTTTATGTGATTTGTATTGAGTGATGTCAAGGCTCCCTCAAGCGTATCTTCACCGTCCGATATTCTTATATTTTTATATAAAAGAGACATCTCGGACGACGGTTCTACTTGCAGAACCTCCCTCAATTTTTTCGCGACAAAGTTATAATGCCTTGAAGCGTCGTTTGTCCGCCCTTTTTCTATCAGAGTTTTTATATATATGCAATTTATTGTGTCGTCGAGGTCTTCTGTCTGAAAAAATGCTTCGCAGATATTTATTACATCGTCATACTGCTCCAAATATGTCAGTTTTGTCAGAATATCCCTCATTACGACGCAATATATACTGAGATAATTATTTTGCAATCTGCCTATAATATTGTCGTCGGAGCTGTCGCTCATGAAATGTCCCGTATAGACATTTCTAAGCATATCAGCCATATTGAGGATTTCTCGGTATGTGTGGAGCGACGTCGCGTAATCCGTCAGCCTTTGAAATATATCAGTGTCTATCTCAACGTCGTCCGTTACCGACATTTGATAGTTGCCGTTGCTGCTCAAAATATTTATCTGCCCCGAAAAATCTTTTTTCGGCTCATTGTCTTTTGCCAATACGCTGCGAAGCCTGTAAACGTAGGTACGCAAAACCTTTTTTTCGTCTACAAAGTCACTGTCGCGCCACAACTCGTCTATTATTGTTGCGGGCATACACCATTTGTTACGGTTTATTATAAAATACTGCAACAGCGACCTCAATCTCGGCGTAAGCTGTTTTTCATATAAAATCGACTTATCCCGATATAAAATATCGGTGCCGCCGAAAGTTTTTATTTTTAAATCTGCGTTTTTGACTGAATCCATTATTATTTTTTCCCCTTTTGTTTTTTTATTATTGTAGCACAACGAATGAATTACGTCAAGCGGATAACAAAAACATCACAAACAAAACTGTCCGTTTTTTTCGCAACCGATAAAAATATAAAGTAAGTTGTAAATATTTTTTATTTTTATTGTATTTTTTTTTGCTATGGATTATAATAATTAAGAGGCGGGTTTTTAACCGCCCGAAAAAATCAATAAAATTTATGAAAGGCAGGAAAATTTATTAACGATGATAAATAATTCTTTGGTTAATCAAAGAAGTGAAAGCTATCGGAAAATTAAAAGCGCAGGGGAGTTCAGGGAGTACATTAAAGATAAAACCGTGTCTGTGGCGGGACTTGGCATAAGCAATATTTCGCTTATAAAATTTTTATGTAACTGCGGCGCGAAAAAAATTACGGCGCGAGATAAAAAAGATATATTTATAGACAATCCGCGCCACGAATTGGCGGAGTTTGCAAAAAAATATAATATAGAATTTATATTCGGCGACAATTATCTTGACAATTTAACGGAAGATATAATTTTTAAAACGCCCGTAATAAGACGCGATTCGCCCGAATTTACCCAAGCTGAAAATAACGGCGGAATAATCACAAGCGAAATAGAACTCTTTTTTATGCTGTGCAGGGCAAAAAAAATCTCAGTGACGGGAAGCGAGGGGAAAACTACTACTACTACGATGATAGGCGAAATCCTCAAAGCAGACGGCAGAACTGTTTTTGTCGGGGGAAATATCGGCTATCCTCTGATAAGCGAAGTGGAGAATATAAAAGAAGATGATTTTGTTGTGGCGGAGCTTTCGTCTTTTCAGTTATTTGACTTGAACAACGGCATATTCGCGCCGAATCTCGCAGTTATAACAAACATAACGCCGAATCATTTAGACTGGCACAAAGATATTGAAGAATATGCGAACGCGAAGAAAATAATTTTCGCGAATCAGGGACCAAGTGATAGAATTGTGCTGAACTATGACAATGAAATCACCAAGTCGTTCGGCGAACAAGCCAAATCTACCGTATTTTATTTTTCAGGGAATAAATTAAGCGATAGCTTCATAAATTGCGTTTACTGTCACGAAGACGCCATATTCGTGAGAAGAAACGGTATCGAACGGAAAATACTGGAAAAAAATGAAATTGTTATCCACGGAGAGTATAATATAGAAAATTTTATGGCGGCTATCGGAATTTTATGCGACATAGTGAGCGTCGAATCAATCAAAAAAGTCGCGGCTACGTTCAGAGGAGTTGAACACAGGTTGGAATATGTACGCGAATTAAACGGCATTTTATATTATAATAATTCAGCCGCGTCAAGCCCCACGCAGACAATAGTTTCTTTGGAAAGTTTCGAGGACAGTATAGGCGAAAATAAAAAGGTTATTGTTATTCTCGGGGGATATGACAAAAAAATTGATTTCGACCCTATTGTACCCGTAGCTGTAGACAGAGCCAAGTCCGTTATTTTATACGGTGCGGTAAGAAATAAAATAAAGCAAACTTTTGATGAATATAAAAAAAACATACCCGAATCGGAGAGCGTGGATTTATATGTCGCGGAGAGTTTTGACTATGCAGTAGATAAAGCAAATTCCCTTGCGAATAGCGGCGATATTGTGCTTTTAGCTCCCGCTTGCGCTTCTTTTGACTGTTTTAAAAACTTTGAGGAGCGGGGCAACAGATTCAAAGAAATTGTAATGAACTTTTGATGGAGTTCTAAAGATGTTGTTTCAGATTGTAGGGGTCGCCCAGTGGGCGACCCGCCGATAACAACGCACGTACCCCTACATCAACAACACAAATTGAATGGTCCCATCAAGCGTGGAATGATAGGGAACAACATTCAAATACTACGAGTTAACGGAGGTAAAATATATTGATAAAGGCGTTATTTTTCGATTTGGACGGCACGTTGTTAAACAGAGAAAAGACAATTTCTCAAAAAACAAGAGAAGTTCTTGAAAAATGCAAAGAAAAAGGTATGAAATTGTTTGTCACTACTGCCCGACCGCCGCTTTTGGATAAAATGCTTTGTTGGGATAACAAAACTTTGACGTTGTTTGACGGCGGCTCATATCTTAACGGCGGCTGTATAAAAATCAACGGAGAAAAAGAATATATTCCCATCTCTGACGATATAGTTATGAACGCTATAAACTATGTTTATAATTATGAAAATCTAAATATTGCGTTGCAGTTAGAGGGGGAAAAACACGCATTTCGTTTTATTCTCGAAGAAAAGGCGCGTAAATCATGGGGTATACCTTTAAATTACTGCCTTGAATTGGACGGCGTTAATGATTTAAAAACAATTAAAATACTTATTTTCTATGAAAATTTTATAGATTCTGTGACTTATATAGAAAATAGTCTTATTTCATCACTAAGCAATCTCTGTCACAGCAAAGCCCAGTTTTATATTGAAGGCGGTAAATGTGCCGTAATAACAGGCAAATCCGTAAATAAATACGAGAGTATAGAAAAAATACGCTTGAAATTCAATTTTGAAAAAGATGAAATAGCAGTCTTCGGAGATGATATTAACGATATAGAAATGCTGTCGGAATATAAATTCAGCGTCGCTATGGGAAACGCCGAAGATTATATAAAAAATGCCGCAACATATATAACTTTGGATAATGACAGCGACGGAATTTATCATGCGATATGCAATATTTTGCGGCTTGTATAAGTTATATTATAGTTAAGCAAGGTTTATCAGTTTGTTTGACTATAGTAAATAAAAAGAAAGGATAAAGAAATAATGCAATCAAAAGAATTACTCGAAAAATTCTCTGGCGTCATATCTCTGTCGGGGTATGAATACATGGCGGAAAAAGATTTGCGAAAAATTATTGACGATGATTTCAACGGTGTTTTTGACGAAGTATACTTTGATAAATTCGGCGGCTGTCACATGATAAAAAAAGCCGATGAAAGTATCTCTTCGCCGAAAAAAATAATGCTGGACGCGCATCTTGACCAAATCGGGCTTGTCGTGACTAATATTTTAGACGGAGGTTTTGTTAATGTAGAATCTTTGGGCGGATTTGACATGAATGTCTTAATAGCGTCTGAATTTTATATTTACACTTATGAAAAAGAGAATCCGTTTATCTTTTCGCCCGATAGAAAAATCAGGGCAATAGCGGTGAGCGTGCCGCCGCATCTCAAAAAGCGCGGCGATAATCTGCCCCGAATGGAAGAACTTTTGCTTGATACGGGTTATTCAAAAGAAGAACTTGAAAAAATAGTAAAAGTAGGCTGTCCCGTAAGTCTTAAACCTGAGTTTATGCCGCTCGAAAATGAACTTGTCGCTTCTACTGCGTTTGATGATAAAGTCTGCGGCGCGGTTTTTATGCTCGCGGTAAAATCATTGGAAAAAGCTCCTGACGTTGATGTTCACGTCGTGATGAGCGTAGGGGAAGAAACAAGCGGACTTGGTGGCAAAACTGCCGCGTTTGCGATTAATCCCGATTTCGCTGTTGTATTCGACGTGGGATTCTCCCACGACCCCGGAGTTGACGCGACGGGTTCAGTTGAAATCGGCAAAGGTACGGGAGTGTCATATTCGGCTTCGACAAGTATCCCCCTGACAAAGAAGATTATTAAACTTGCCAAAGAGAGCGACCCTCAAATTCCCGTTCAGATAATTGCCGAGCCAAGCAGTACGGGGACAAACGCCAGTGTAATCCAGATAACAGGCGAGGGTGTTCCGTGCGTGGGACTCTCGCTGCCGTTAAAGAATATGCACGCGCCGAACGAGATTTGTTCTCTGAAAGATATAGACTCTTCGGTTAATTTTGTTAAAAAGATTATCGAATCTGCGAATGATTTAGTATAGTTAATAGAGATAAAGGAGGTAGAAAATACATGAGCGCAATAAATATAGATTTATTGAAAAAATTATGTCTTGCGTTCGGACCGAGCGGCAACGAGGACGAAGTGCGGGATATAATTATCGAAGAAATAAAAGATTATGCTGACGATTATTTTACAGATAAAGTCGGAAATTTAGTCGTCTTTAAAAAAGGAGAGAAAACTCCCGAGAAAAAACGTATGTTTGCCGCGCATATGGACGAAGTGGGATTTATGGTAACGTCGGTTGACGGTGACGGATATATAAAAGTCAAGACGGTCGGGGGAATTGAAACTGCGGTAATCCTCGGCAAACAGGCGATAGTCGGCGAAAAGAGATTTCCTGCCGTATTCGGGGGAAAGCCTGTACATTTGTTAAAAGGCGACGAATGGGCTAAAGCAAGAAATATGGACGCTATGTATCTTGATATCGGTGTTACAAAAGCGGAAAAAGATAAAGATAAAGAAGATAAAGAAAAAGGCGAAGAAAACAAGAATAATAAAGAGGATAAAGAAAAGAAAAAAGATGAGCCGAAACCTGTTGACGTCGGCGAATTTGCCGTATTCAAATCCGAATTTTATCAGTTCGGCGAAAATGACGGCTTGATAAAAACTAAAGCAATAGACGACAGATTCGGGTGCTATATATTGATTGAAATGATAAAATCAAGCCTTGCGTTTGATACTTATTTTGCTTTTACGATATGCGAGGAAATTGGATTAAGGGGAGCGCATACGGTAGGCAACGTCGTCAAACCCGATATAGCTGTGATAATAGAAGCCACTACAGCAGGGGATATATATGATAAAAAGCAAAAAAACAAAGTATGTTCGCTCGGAGACGGCGCGGTAATCCCCATGAGGGATAACTCGACTATCCACGACAAGAAACTTGTCGCGCTCGCGTTTGAAACCGCCGCAAAACATTCTATAAAAGCCCAGCCCAAACAGATTATCGCGGGCGGCACGGATGCGGGTGCTATTCAGTTATCGGGAAAAGGGGTCGCGGTTCTCGGCATATCTTTGCCTACAAGATATTTACATTCGCCATCGGTCGTCGGCAATATAAACGACATGAGCGAATGTCTTAAACTCGCGCTCGAAATGGAAAAGATAATATAAAATATTATTTTAGTTGGGAGGAAGTAGTAATGTGTAAAAGAAAAGCAAGAATAACCGCGTTTTTTATTGTTGTTTGTATGGCAGTTATGATGTTTTGTTCGGTTCCTGTTTTCGCTGACTGGAAATATCCCTCGGCTTACTGGAATTATCACGAGCCGTTTATTAATGCACTCGAAAACAACGACAAAGACAATATAATCAAACACGGAGAAGCAATATTAGATTGTCTTAAAGATGAGCCGTTAGAGCATATCGCGGAAAATATAGTGAGAGTATACGAGGCGTTTGTTAATATATATCAGGAGCGGGAAAACTATGAAAAAGTAGTGGAAAATCTGAAAGAATATATTAAACTTGCCGAGTACCTGAAATGGAACGACTCCGTAAAACTCGCGTCTATGAAGCTGTTGAGCTATGAGCTTAATATAAATGTATACGCAGAAACAAAAGATATATCTTCGGTTCCGTATTATAATCAGAGGGTTGAGCCGAAAAACGGCATATACATCGGCAGAGTATATACAGAAGAAGATAAAGAAGAGTTGCCGATAAGGGATAACGAGGGAATAGTTTCGTTTTATGCCCTTTTTGGAAGGGAACACTTTCAAAATTTCGACTGGTTTATAAGACCGTTTGACGATAATACAAAAGTTTTGCATTTTGCATGGAACTTGTTTGAAGAAAACAACGGATTACAGAAAGTATTGGATTCTTCATCTGACGAGCATATAATAAGCACTCTTAAATATATAGATTCTTTTAATTCGCCTGTAATGCTCAGAATATTTGCGGAGATGAACGTATGGGAACACTTAGCCGATGCGGATAAATTCAAAGAAGCGTATATAAAAATAGCGAAACTGGCTCGACAGCACGCGCCCGACGCCGCTTTAATCTTTTCGCCTAACGCTGTCTCGCACTGGAGCGTGGATAAAGATGCGTATTATCCCGGAGATGAATACGTAGACTGGGTGGGTGTGTCGCTGTATACTTCAAAATATTTTCCCGCTTCTAACGAATTGAAACCAAGGGAAGATTTCAATGAAGCGTATTATTTCAACGGAATATATGAAAATGCCATAGTAATGCTCAAAGATATAGTGAGCCGTTACGGTCACAAAAAGCCGATACTGATAGTTGAGGGAGCGGCGGGGTATAACATAAAGAGTACGGGAGAGGATTTGTCGCCGTCCGCCGTAAAATATATGAATCAGGTTTATAGATACGCAAGCATGGTATTTCCTCAAGTTAAAGCGGCTATATATTTTGACGTGGAACTTGATATATCCAGATACGGGTACAGGCTTGCGAACAATCAAACAGCCAGATTTGCCTATTTTAACGCTATAAATGCAAATCCTGCGCTGAACACAAATCTAAAAGAATCGGATACGGCTTATATCACTCTGGATAAATTCAACGAGAAAACGGACGCTCTTGTTTTGTCAACTTACGCAGTTTTCCCCAATTATAAAGAGACAACCGTAGAATATTTTATCAACGGAAATTCGCATACAAAGGCAACTGAAATTCCGTATACTGCGAATATAGACATAAAAAGTTTGCCCGTAGGCGGTCATAACTTAAAAGTTACAGTTAAAAACGGGGATTACTCAAAGACATTTGATTATATAATTACAAAGACCGTTGAAAATCTTGTAAGCTGCAAAGTCGGCATACTGCCTGAATCAGAGATTGCGGCGGCATCGTCGGTCGAGGAAACGGGCGGTTCACAGTCCGCCGATAATGTTATAAAGATAGTCCCGTCAACAGCGTCGATTTTTATAAACGGTACGAAAGTAAACTTTGAGGCGTACAATATAAACGACAGCAATTATTTTAAATTAAGAGATATTGCGTATGCTTTGAATAACACCGCAAAACAGTTTAATGTGATATGGGACGACTCCAAAAGGGCAATGAATATAATCAAGGGAGAGACGTATGTATCTGTCGGAGGCGAGATGACAGGGGAGGGTTCAAAGGAAAAAGCAAAGACAGTAGTTGTTTCTTCTCTTTTGGTATATATAGACAACGAAGAAATCAGTTTAACAGCATATAATATAGACGGAAATACTTATTTTAAGCTGATTGACATAGGTAAAGAGCTTGATTTTAGCGTAAAATGGGACGACGCAAGCAGGTCCGTTATAATTAGTACGGACGAAAGTTATGCGGAGAATTAATGCTCAATTATTGGCAATATAGGCGAATGTCTTAAATTTTCTTTCGCAACGGAAAATATAATATATTTTATTGATGTTGACAATAGTTTGCCCGTCATACCCGAAAGTTAATTGAATTTGTCTTTTAATAATAAATTAAAGAAAAAAATAAAGAACAGGAGAAAATAAAATGCTGAATATATTAAAAAATTTAATAAACGCCGTTTCTGTATCGGGAGCGGAAGAAGATGTGTCGGAAGTGATAAAATCCATGATTGCGGACTGCTGTGACGAAGTATATAACGACGCTCTCGGCAATCTTATAGCAGTAAAAAAGAGCGGCAAAGCTGACGCAAAAAAAATCATGATGGCGGCGCACATGGACGAAATCGGATTTATGGTCACATTTATCGAAGATAACGGATTTATACGTGTCGCGCCGATAGGCGGCATAAACTGGATTGCCGTTGCATACGGCGAGATACTTTTCAGGAACGGGCTTAGGGGAATACTTGTCCCTGAAAATAAAGTCGGCGCACATGAATATAACACGACAAAAATGTATATAGACATCGGCGCAAAAAATAAAGCTGAAGCGGCAAAAAAAGTAAAAATCGGCGACACTTGTACACTCGCTCCAAAACTCATAAAATTATTGGGCAACAGAATTGCCGTGACAAAACTTGACGATAAAATCGCCTGTGTGATTTTAATACAAGCGTTGCTTGACCTGAAAAATACAAAAATAGACAACGATTTATATTTTGTATTCACAACGCAGGAAGAAGTCGGCATCCGTGGAGCTAAGACATCGACTTACGCTATAATGCCCGACTACGCAATTGCAGTAGATGTAACGGGTACGGGCGACACGCCAGAATCCAATCCTATGGTATGCAAACTCGGCGGCGGCGCGGCAATAAAAATAATGGATAGTTCTGTTATATGCCACCGTGAAATGGTAAATTTGATGATGAAAACGGCGGAAGCGAAAAAAATACCGTATCAGTCAGAAATATTGTTAGGCGGGGGAACGGATACTGCAAATATGCAGTCTGCGGGAGCGGGAAGCATCGCGGGAGCAATATCTATACCGTCGAGGTATATACATTCAGGCGTTGAGATGTGCGACATGAAAGACGTTCAAGCGTGTGTTGATTTACTGAAAGAAACTGTTAAAGCGATATAAATAAAAAGAATGTTTTTGTAGGGACACGATACAAAAATCAGAAATTGTTCTCATAGCATATTTTGTAGGGCGCAACATTTTCGACGCGCTGCGCGAAAAATCTGTATTGGCGTAATTAGCAGCGTGTCATAATACAAAGCCAACATCAGTGTAAATTCGCGGCGTGCCGAGGTCGTCACGCCCTACAATTTATCCAAAAATCGCAATATATTTTCCTATGGGAACGGCTTCTTACACTCCCTTAGTTTTTATCAGCTAAATCTTTTAAACTGACAGAATCTACATAGCTGTCAATCGTTTTATATAATCCCTGCCAAAAATCAAGGGTTTTACAGGAACCTTTTCTTTCACATAAATTTACTTCATCATTCAAACAAGCAACCGGAGCTAATTTACCCTCAATGGCGCGTATTATTTCGCCTGCGGTATATTGCTCCGTTAGTTTTGTAAGCATATACCCGCCCTGCGGTCCACGTCCGCTTCGTAACAGTCCTGCGCGGGTTAAATTTGTCACGATTTGCTCAAGATATTTTATTGATATTTCCTGCCGTTCCGATATTTCTTTAATTGTAACCCATTCATTATTGCTGTTTTCAGCAATATCTATCATCATTCTCAAGGCATATCTGCCTTTGGTCGATATTTTCATTTTTATCACCCCTTACTTCTATTATACTATATGTTTTATATGATTTCAAGCTTATTTTATTATTTTTTAGATAAAAATAACAGACTTCCTCGGAAACTAAATAAATGCGAAGCTATTAAGCGTAAGCTTTCTTTTGTGATGTAGTCTAACAAACAAAAGAAACCGCTTTCAGGCGATTTCTCTTTGTATTTTTATACACGCAATAATCAATTATTAAATGCCTGTTCCAAATCCCCTGTAATATCGTCGATATGCTCCGTTCCTATGGAAAGACGGATTGTGTTTAATTTTATATCCTGCTCCGCAAGTTCAGCGTCGTTAAGCTGCGAATGGGTGGTGCTTGACGGGTGTATAACAAGAGATTTTACATCGGCTACATTGGCAAGCAGTGAAAATAATTCAAGTTTGTCGATAAAAGCCTTTGCACGGTCAGCATTGCCTTTTATTTCAAAGCTAAAAATTGAACCCGCGCCTTTCGGGAAATATTTCTGATACAGAGCGTGGCTCGGATGCGTCTTTATTGAGGGATGATTGACAGATTCCACCTGCGGGTGTTTAGACAGATATTCCACGACTTTCAGTGCGTTTTCTACATGGCGTTCCACGCGGAGCGACAGTGTTTCAAGTCCTTGCAAAAACAAGAACGAATGAAACGGACTCAATGTTGCCCCCGTATCTCTCATCAGTGTTACACGTATTTTTATGATATACGCGAGATTGCCAACAGCTTCGGTAAACACAACGCCGTGATAGCTTGCGTTGGGTTTTGAAAGCCCGGGGAATTTATCGTTCGCCGCCCAGTCAAATTTGCCTGAATCTATTATAACGCCGCCGAGGGAGGTTCCGTGTCCGCCGATAAATTTCGTCGCCGAGTGTACCACAACATCTGCTCCATGCTCTATAGGACGGAATAGATACGGCGTTGCGAACGTATTGTCAACGATAAGCGGAATCCCGTGTTTATGCGCTGTATCGGCTATCGCGCCAACGTCGACAACTGTAGAATTGGGATTACCCAATGTTTCTATAAATATCGCCCTTGTGTTTTCGTCTATGGCTTTCTCGAAATTCGACGGGTCACTGCCGTCAACGAATTTTGTTGTAATACCGAAATCGGGGAAAGTATGGGCGAACAGATTATATGTGCCGCCGTAAATACGCTTGTCCGATATAATATTATGTCCGGCAAGGGCAATATTTTGTATGGCGTAGGTAATCGCCGCCGAACCCGAAGCTGTGGCGAGCGCGGCTACACCGCCTTCAAGTGCCGCTATCCTCTGTTCAAATACGTCCGACGTTGGGTTCATCAGCCTTGTGTAGATATTGCCGCTTTCGGTCAGCGCGAATCTGCCCGCCGCCTGAGCGCAGTCTTTAAACACATACGAAGTCGTCGCATAAATAGGCACGGCTCTTGCGTCTGTCGCCGAATCTGGATTTTCCTGCCCCGCGTGAAGTTGGAGCGTTTCAAATTTGTAATTCTTGTTCTTTTCCATTTTAATAATTTCCTTTCAAATTAAAAATATATTATTCATACATGATTACTATGATACAATATATCATATATATTGTATTTTGTCAATGCAAAAATAAAATTTTACAATTTATATTTATTTACCGTAATCGGTCAAATCTTTAATCACTTCACCCGCGATTATCAATCCCGCAACCGACGGAACAAAGGCGTTGCTCCCCGGAATCTGCCTTCGGTGCGTACATTTCCGCGCTGTATCGGGAGGACATATACAATTTGACTTGCAGTTTGTCATCATATCGCCTTGCGGTGAAACGGCGGGTTCTTTTGAATACACTACTTTAAGTTTCGGGATATCGCGTTTGCGAAGCTCATGCCTCATCACTCTTGCGAGCGGACATACCGACGTATCATATATATCGGCAACCTGAAAAGCCGCCGCGTCAACTTTATTGCCCGCTCCCATAGAACTTATTGCGGCGATATTATTTTTGTGAGCCTTAACCGCAAGTTCAATTTTGCCTGATACTGTGTCTATAGCGTCGATTATATAATCATACTGCGATAAATCGACCTGCGACGAAGTTTCGGGCGTATAAAATATTTTATACGTGTTCACCGATGTATCAGGACTAATCTCAAGTATTCGTTCTTTTGCCGCATCTACTTTATACATTCCTATATTGTTTCTTGTAGCGTGTATTTGACGGTTTATATTTGTCAGACAAATTTTATCGTCGTCGAATAAATCAAGTCTGCCGACACCGCTCCGCGCAAGGGCTTCTACGGCATATCCGCCGACGCCGCCTATACCGAATACCGCTATCTTTGATTCAAATATCTTTGACATTCCCTCTTTGCCGAATATCATCTCTGTTCTCGAAAACTGGTTAAGCATTTATATTACCTCATATATTATCATATACCCGTATCCCCTGTTCCTCCGCGTACCGCATTGCGAGAATGGTTTTGTCAATCAATTCATCTAATTCCCAACCAAGCATAGCGGCACCGCGTTCAATTACCTCACGGGAACAGCCGGCGGCAAAATTTTGAGTTTTATACTTTTTACGCACAGATTTTACTTCCAAATCCATGACGCTTTTTGACGGACGCATGATTGCGGCGGCTCCGATTAAACCTGTCAGTTCATCAACTGCGTAAAGTATTTTTTCCATTTGGTGTTCAGGCATTATATCGACTGTCAATCCGTAACCGTGACTAACAACGGCGCGGATTAACTTTTCATCAAGTCCGTACTCGCTCATAATTTCCTGTACTTTAATACAGTGATGTTCGGGGTACATTTCAAAGTCGAGGTCGTGAAGAAGTCCAACCATCGCCCAAAAATCAGCTTGTTCACCGTACCCTGATTGCTCCGCAAACCAACGCATTACGTTTTCGACTATTCTCGCGTGTTTCAAGTGAAACTCTTCTTTGTTATAATCAGTCAGGAGTTTCCACGCTTCATCGCGGCTAATTGTTTTGTTCATATAATCTCCTTGTTTTGGTTTTAATATTTTAAATTCAAAATATTATATCATAAAATTATGACTAAATAAATGACGTTCAGACATTTTATATAAGCATTTTAATACAAAAAATTGTTAAATTTACGTTAATTTTAAAATTATACTTCAAAAAATGTGATAAAATATGATAATATATTTGTGTGCAATGTCCCTCTTTCGTAAAGAAATCGGGATTTATTCGTAGGGCGTGACGACCTCGGCACGCCGCAAATATATCAACCTCGGCACGCCGCAAATTTACACCGACGTTGGATTTATTTTATGATATGCCGTGAATTTACGCCAACACAAATTTTTCACACGGCGCGCCGAGGTCGTCGCGCCCTACAAAACAATAATTAAATAATTAAAAGGAGAAAAATAACATGAGTTTAACAACAAAATTCAGCGAATTAACAAGCGAACAGCAGGAAGCGTTCAACGAAATCAAGAGCGTAGAAGCTCTTGACAAATTCATAGCGGATAATAACATAAACCTCACGGACGGGGAAAAATCAAGCGTGGTCGAGTATCTCGAAACGGGAATGATGCCGTTGGACGACGATGACATGGACGCGGTCACGGGCGGCAAAGGAGGGAATACACAGACTCCGGAGCAAAAAGCGGCTGCGGAAGGTCGAAAGTTTCTCGTTCGGGTGTATTT
>Ga0099364_10003908_pt1 | contig 22790 bp, 26 predicted proteins | sample TergutTh196P3_FD_73070 | JGI IMG/M metagenome (GOLD analysis project Ga0099364, IMG submission 73070) | Microcerotermes parvus P3 segment gut microbial communities from Pointe-Noire, Republic of the Congo - Th196 P3 | ecosystem: Host-associated > Arthropoda: Insects > Digestive system > Gut ...
GCGAGGGCGCCTACCACAGCCTCGAGGGCTGGCTCTATGAGGGCGGCTTTAAGGACGGGGCCTTTCACGGAAAGGGCAGGCTGACCAAGGCGGGCAAAACGACCGACGGAACCTGGGAGAAAGGAAAGCAGCTGCGTGAAAACACGAATCAGATGGTTTAGCCTGGTGCGGATTCTGGGCCTTTGCCTGGTGCTGACCTACCACTTTTTTCATGACTGGCTGCCCGGCGGCTTTTTTGGCGTGGATATCTTCTTCACCCTTTCGGGTTATCTGACCATGGCGCTCGCGGTGGAGGAATTTCAGCGCAAGGATGGCTTTGATCTGGCGGCCTTCTGCAAGCGGCGCTTTCTGCGCATCGCGCCGCCGCTGCTGCTGTGCGTCTTGTTCACCCTTCCGCTGACGCTGTTCATTTCGGCGGATTTCACGGCGGGCATCGGCCGGCAGCTGGCCGGCACGCTGGGCTTTGTGAGCAACTACTTCGAAATCATCACCGGCGGCAGCTATGAGGCCAACATCCTGCCGCACCTGTATCTGCACACCTGGTCGCTTTCGGTGGAAATGCACTTTTATCTGATATGGGGCCTAGTCTGCGCCGGGATGGCGCTGCTGTGCAGAAAGAAGCCGGAGCGCTTCCGGCGCGGCATGCTGGCCGTGTCGCTGCTTGCCGGTCTCGGCTCCTATATCGCCATGCAGCTGGCCTATACCCCCGGCGCGGACAGCTCGGCGGCCTATTTCAGCTCGCTGTCCCACGCCTTCCCCTTTTTCATTGGCGCCGCCGCCGCGGCTTTGGCGGGCATTCGGCTTGGCCCGGGCCTGCGGCGCGCGGCGGAGCTTAAATGCGCGAGGCTGATCTTTTCCGGCGCACTGGCTCTTTCCGTGCTGGGAATCGCGGCGATGGCGCTTCTTCTTCACTTTGAAGACGCCTTCGTGTACCGCGGGGGCTTTCTGCTGGCCTCGCTGCTGGCCTGCGCGGCCATCCTCTGCGCCCGCGTGCTCCACGAGACGGTTCCCGAGCGGGTGCGGGAGCCCCGGGCCGTTTCGGCTTTGGCCGATTTGTCCTACAATATCTACCTGTACCACTGGCCGCTGTACATCGTGTTTTCCGCGCTGATCCATAATAATCTCTGGGCCTCCCTGGCCGCCCTGGGCGGGTCCCTGGCCTTTTCGGTCTTCGTGTTCTATGGCGTGGAGCCGCTGATGATCAAGCCGAAGGGAAAAAAGGGAAAAGCCCTGAAGGCGCGCGCGGTTACCGCCGCTTCCCTCGCGCTGCTCGGAGCCGCCGTCGGCGCGTTTGTCGTCGCCACCGCGCCGGCCCTGACCAGCATTGAACAGAAGCTGTATTTCGGCAATCTGGTGCAGGATACCGACGCCCTGACGGCCCGCAGGGCCTGGGTGGACGCCGTCAATGAGGCGCCGCTGCGCTTTGGCGGCGAGATCCGCCCCATGACGGCCCTCAAGGAGGACGAGGCCCCGCCTCCGCGCCCGGTGGTGGTGCCGGCGCTTTCCCAGATTGAGGTGGGCGGCGGCGTGACCATCCTGGGGGATTCCATCTGCGTGGACGCGCGCTCCATGCTGATCAAGACCATCCCGAATTCCGCCGTGGACGCCAAGAGCTCCCGCTCTCTCGTGGAGGGCTACCGGATTATGGCGGAAATGCAAAAAAGCGGCGCCCTGCGGAAAACCGTGGTGGTCGCCCTGGGCACCAACAACGAGGCGGGCTGGGCGGACTATGTTCAAAAAATGATCGACGAGCTGCCCCTGGGATATCGTCTGGTATTTGTTACGCCCTTCGATGGCCGCACGCCCAAACATGGTGGGGCATACAACACGGCGGTGCGCCTGCGGGAGCTTCCGGAAAAGTATGATTTCGTCACCGTCGCCGACTGGAACGCCGCGATCAACCAGAAGGTAAGCCTTCTGGGCAGCGACAAGGTGCATCTGGGCGACCCGGCCTCAAGGGAAATCTATGTGGCCACCATTGCCGACGCGGTGCGCAGGGCTTCCAACGGCCCGCCAAAGAGCTGAGAAAAAGGCCTAAATATAAACAAGAGCCCCCCTGCCGCAGGCAAACAGAGCCGCGGCAGGGGGGTTATGCGGGGTAGGCCGGAAACCGGCAGACCCTCCATATTCAATTTTGGACTATGCTGAGGCAACAACCTTCGCCGGATTCACCCTGACCCCCGGCCCCATGGTGCTGGAAAGCACGCAGGAGCGGATATACTGGCCCTTGGCGGCGGCGGGCTTTGCCTTAACGATGGCGTCCAGCAGGGCCGCGAAGTTCTCCTGGAGCTTTTCCACGCCGAAGCTGGCCTTGCCGATGGGGCAGTGGATGATGTTGGTTTTGTCCAGGCGATATTCGATCTTGCCGGCCTTGGCCTCGGTGACGGCCTTCGCCACATCCGGGGTGACGGTGCCGGCCTTGGGGCTGGGCATCAGGCCGCGGGGGCCCAGAATCTTACCCAGGCGGCCCACAAGGCCCATCATGTTGGGCGTGGCGATGGCTACGTCGAAATCCATGAAGCCCTCGCCCTGCACCCGGGCCACGAGATCCTCCGCGCCGACAACCTCGGCCCCGGCTTCTTCGGCGGCCTTGGCGTCGTCGCCCTTGGCGAACACGGCCACGCGCACGGAGCGGCCCGTGCCGTTGGGCAGCACCACCGCGCCGCGCACCTGCTGGTCCGCGTGGCGGGAGTCGACGCCCAGGCGCACGTGCACCTCCACGGTTTCGTCGAACTTGGCCCTGGCGGTCTGAATGGCGACGCCGAGCGCCTCGTCCACGTCATATAGCTTCGCCCGGTCAACGAGCTTGGCGGTTTCGATATATTTTTTTCCGCGTTTCATAAATTCATGCTCCCCTTTCCGTTAGTCCACGACAGTCACGCCCATGCTCCGCGCCGTGCCCGCGATCATGCTGATGGCGGTTTCGATGGATGCGGCGTTGAGGTCGGGCATTTTCTGTTCAGCGATCTGGCGAAGCTGCGCGCCGGTGATGGTGGCGACCTTCGTGCTGTTGGGCACGCCGGAGCCGCTTTCGATGCCGCAGGCCTTTTTGATGAGCACGGCGGCGGGGGGCGTTTTCGTCACAAAGCTGAAGGTGCGGTCGGCGTAGACGGTGATGACCACGGGGATGATGAGGCCGATATCGTTCTTCGTGCGCTCATTGAAATCCTTGGTGAAGGCCATGATGTTTACGCCATGCTGGCCCAGCGCGGGGCCCACGGGGGGAGCCGGAGTCGCTTTTCCGGCGGGGATTTGCAGCTTAATCAAGCCGACGACTTTTTGTGCCATTGTCTTTCCTCCAATAATGATGTGGTAGTGGCGGAACGCTGCGCGCTCCTCCCACAGAAAATAGACGCCGGATGTTAGACGTTAGATGGCCTTCGCCAAACAGCGTCTAAAGTCCAAGGTCTAAAATCTACAGTCTAATCAAGTGGCTCAACCCAATCCATTGCCAATTCCGTGATGGTCTCTTTGCCAAACAGCGCGGTGATCGCGATTTTGACGGTGTTTTGCTCGGGGTTGATGGATTCCACCCGGCCGGTAAAGCCCTCAAAGTTGGGATGGATGATGCTCACGAGATCGCCCACCTGATAGCTCACCTCAACGCGGCGCTTTTCGATGGCCATCTCAATAACCTTGTCCTCGTCCAGGGGGGCGGGCTTGTTGTCCGGGCCCACAAAGCCCGTGACGCCGCGCACGTTGCGCACCACAAACCAGGCCTCGTCGCTGATGAAGGGCTGGTCGTCGTGGTCGAAGTCAACGGCGATCTTCACGAACACGTAGCCCGGAAAGAGCTTGCGCTCCACCTCCCGGCGCTTTCCGTTGTCCAGAACCTCCACAACGGTCTCCGCGGGAATTTTCATGCCCAGAATCTGGTCCTGCATGCCGCGGTTCTCGACGATTTTTTCGATATTGGCCGCCACTTTGTTCTCGTAGCCGGAATAGGTGTGGATGACATACCAGCGGGCTTCGCGTTCCATGTGAGAACCATCCTTTCCAGTTCCAGCAAGTTATTCGCCGGCTTCCGCCGCCGCGGGAATCGTCGTGGGCTCCGTCGCGGCTTCGCTGGCCGCTTCGGTTTCGCCCTGCGTCTCGTCCGCGTTTTCCCCGGGCTCGGCCTCAAGCGTGGGAACGGAGATCTCCGCCGGCAGGGTGCCCTCGAAGTCGTATTCCATTGTGGTATGCTGCGCGTTGGCCAGGTTTTTCAGCCCTGTGACGCCCGCGGTCAGCGCGTAGTCAACGATCCAGATGCCCGCGCCGATGATGCATACCGTCACGATAACGATACCGGTGCTCTTCATCACGGTCTTAAAATCCGGCCAGATGATCTTTTTCAGCTCGCCCCGGAAATCCTTCCAGAACTTCACGAAGCGCTTCCAGGCGCCGGTTCCGGCCTTCTTTTCTTTCGCCTCTTTTTTCGGCTTCGCTTTTTCCGCCCGCTTGATCTTCTCTTTGGCGGTGATGTCGGGGCCGGTGCCCTTCTTTTGCTCTTTTTCCAGCTCCGCCTCGGTGAAGCTCTTGGAGGGATCCTTCTTCTTGTTTTGCTTTTCGCTCATTTCTGTCGATACCTCCTTACTTCGTTTCACGGTGCGGGGTGTGTTTTTTGCAGAACCGGCAATACTTGCTGAGCTCCAGCCGGTCCGGCGTGTTCTTCTTGTTTTTCATCTTGTTGTAGTTGCGCTGCTTGCACTCCGTGCAGGCCAGAACGATTTTAACTCGCATAACGGCGCCTCCTTTTGCCTCCCTCAGGGCAGATATATTTGGGCACAAAAAAGAACCCTCTGCCAGAGGTGCCAATAGTATACATGAAAATGATACGGTTGTCAAGCGTTTTTTGCTGCGCGTTTCGCTGGGCGCGTTTCGCTACACGAATATCTGTGCCCGGTTGTACTTCGCGTAAATCCCGTCCAGAGCCAGCAGCTCCTCGTGGGTGCCGCTTTCCGCGATAACGCCCTCCTCCAGCACGATAATATTATTTGCCTTCTTTACCGTGGAAAGGCGGTGGGCGATGATAAGCGTGGTGCGGTTTTCCATCACCTGGTTCATGGCCTGCTGGATCAGCTGCTCGGTCTCCACGTCGATGGCGGAGGTTGCCTCGTCCAGGATTAAAACGGGCTTATCGCGGAGAATGGCCCGGGCGATGGACAGCCGCTGCTTCTGCCCGCCGGAAAGCTTGATCCCCCGCTCGCCGATGAGGGTGCCGTAGCCGTCCTCCAGCTGCTCGATGAACTCATGGGCGTGGGCCAGGCGCGCGGCCCGCTCGATTTCCTCGTCGCTGGCCCGGGGTTTTCCGTAACAGATATTGTCCCGCACCGAGCCGTTGAAGAGAAACACGTCCTGCAGCACGATGCTCATGGCGTCACGGAGGCTTTCCAGGCTCAGCGCGCGCAGGTCGCGGCCATCCAGGAGAATCCGCCCGGCGGTGGGGTCATAGAAGCGCCCCAGCAGCGAGGCGATGGTGGTTTTGCCCACCCCTGTCTGCCCCACCAGCGCGACGATTTCGCCCTGCTTCACTGAAAAATTCAAGTTCCTCAAAACCTCGTTGGAGGCGACGTATTGAAAGCTCACGTTCTCAAAGACCAGCTCGCCCCGGGGATTTTTCAGCTCAAGCGCGCCGGGCCTGTCTTTTACGGAGGGCTCAATATCCAGCATTTCGAAAACGCGCTCCGCTCCCGCCAGGGAGGTCTGGATATCCTCGTTGACGCGGGACAGCGCCGAGATGGGCTGGTAGAAGATGCCCAGATACATGATAAAGGCAAAGATGTCGCTCAGGGGGGCCTGGCCGGAGGCCGCGAGCCAGCCGCCGTAGCCGATGACGAACACCGTGCCCATGTTGCTGAGGAACTGGATGCCTGGGTGATAGATGCCCCCCATCTTAAGCGCCGAAAGCAGTATTTTTACGTGCCTGAGAGAGAGCCTCTGGACATCGCCGTATTCTTTATGCTGTTGGTTGAACAGCTTGATCTCCCGGATGCCGGACAGGTTATCCTGAAGCTCGGCGCTGAGCTCGCCCTGCACCCGGTGGCCCTCCCGGAAGCGGGGGCGCACCCGCTTGGCGAACCAGCGGGAGCTCAGGGCCAAAAAGGGGATGACGATCAGGCTCATGCAGGCCAGCCTTGTGTTGATGGTGAACAGCAGCGACGCTACGCCGACGAAGAGGATCCCGTTGACGATCATGTCCGGCACCGCGTGGGCGATGAGGGTTTCCAGGCTGTTTGTGTCCGAGAGCACGCGGCTCATCAGCTGGCCGATCTGCTTGTCGTGATAGAAATCAATCGAAAGCTCCTGGTAGTGGTTATAGAGCTTCAGGCGCATATCCGAGACGAAGTTCCACGCCGCCTTGTGGGCCATATAATTGCGCAGGCCCTGCGTGACGGCCTGAACCACATAGACCGCCGCCAGCGCGGCGGCCAGACGGATGGCCTTCGCGGCGAGCTGCGGGTCGCTGATTTCGATGAGCCTGGTGAGCCGCTGGACGATGTAGGGCGTGGCCAGCTGCGAGGCGGTCATCACCGCGATGCAGAACATGGTGATGCCCAGCAGGGGCCAATATGGCTTCGCCTCGCCCAAAAGGCGGAGAAAGTATTTCATTGCGGATCTCCTTTGCTAAGCTGCCATTTTCTTGATTATAACATAAATTCTGATGAAAGGCAACAGCGAGTTCAAGCCCTCGGCAAGATGAATACCCGAATGAATACCCGAAGATTTTTTGCTTGACAATTCGAAAAAATATTAGTATAATGCTGGAGATGGCCGCCCGTAGCGAAGCTGGATATCGCAGCAGATTCCGATTCTGAAGGCCGGGGGTTCGAATCCCTCCGGGCGGACCATGAATGGTTGCTCAATATAGATGCAACCACCCTGAACCCCTTGATTTATCAAGGGGTTCAGGCGTTAAAAAGAGCGCAAAAACGCCTTGGTTTTTCGTAGATGCCAAATCCAAGCAGGAGGCTTTCGAACCCTAGCAAAACAAACCGCTTCCCACGCTATAAGCATGGCAATGCAAGATACAACAATCAAATAACCCACCCTAAGCCCGTAATTCTTTCCCAGCGCCGAACTCCCGCCCACAGGCAATGGGTGGGAGTATTTTTATTCTGAATATCCTTTATATGTGAAACGAGCGAAACCGCTTGACAACCTGAAATGTTTGGTGCTATAATTTATTACTTCTTCGCGTTACAGCGCTGACGCGGCGCTGTAAAAGGAGATACATAATTTATGAAAGAAAAAAAGGAGTCCTCATTGGAAAAGCGTGAACAAAAAGGCATTGTCCTTAAACGAAAACATATTATCATTCTTGCCCTTCTGCTCCTGCTGCTGGTGGCCGGCGGGATTTTGCTGGGGATGTACCTGAGCCGCTCTGATGATGCTCCGCCGGGGAACAATTTCGTTATTGACGGCAGTGCGGGGGGCTGGCAGGGCGAAACGCCGCCGGGTGGGAGCTCGGACACCATAAAAATCCCCGGTTATCCTGAAATTCCTATTGCCGCCGGACAAAAAAATATCAGCGTTGCGCTTTTGAACCCGGAGGGTAATCCCTGTTACTTCAAATTTGAGTTGGTTTTGGAGGACACGGACGAAATATTATACACCTCGGACTGGGTGCCGCCCGGACAGGCAGTGTCCAAGCAGACTTTATCGAGAGCACTGACAAAAGGAAGCTATAAAGCAGTGATCCGCATTACGACCGCCTCGCTGGACGAAGGTCATTCCCCCATGAACGGGAGCAACGTAAAAACCACACTGAACGTGCAATGACTACCCTCGTTATAACAAGGCGCAGGCTGCGCCGTAAAATATAAATCAAAAAAAATCAAGGAGGTTCTTTCAAATGAAAAAAGCAATTTCAATCCTGCTGGCTCTATGCCTGACCTGCGCTTTTGGCGCAACCGTATCGGCGGCGACGAAGGACACCACGGTTACCGCAACTGTTGAATTTTCTTATACCGTTGAAGTACCGGCGGTAATCACACTGACTTTCGGCGATACCGATTCGGCACAATACGACATCACGGCTTCTGAAGTTGCCGTTCCGTCGAATATCAAATTATCAATATCGGCGGAAGGGAACGGAACGGACAAAGCGTTTTCCATAACCAACGGCACGGACACAGTGCCGTATACCCTAAGCCGCAAAAATGCCGGATCGGCACTTGAACCCGGTGCGGAAATCGCTTCTTTCGCTAATGACGGCTCGTCTCCGTTTTGGATCAAAGTGCCGACTTGGTCGGCCGTCAGATCCGCCGGGCTTTACACGGGCAACATTATTTTCACCATCGGTGTGGAAGAAAAGTTTGATACTGAACCTGCGATTGCGATGGGTAGCAATCATACCGTCTATTTAAGATCCGACGGTACGGTCTGGACTTGGGGCGCGAATTGGGTCGGTCAATTAGGATATATGCTGCCCGAACCGGAATATTATAAAGCAACGCCTTCGCAGGTGATGGATTTATCGGGAATTATCGCCGTTTCGGCGGGGGGCAGTTTTTCATTGGCGCTTTCATCTGACGGTACAGTTTGGTCATGGGGCGATAACAGCAACGGTCAATTAGGTATCGGCTCGACGGAAATAGCAGACGGTGTACAGCAAGTCCTCGGGCTTGAAAGCATTATTGCCATTTCGGCAGGAAATGATTTCGGCGCGGCGCTTTCATCCGACGGTTTCGTTTGGACATGGGGACGCAACAATTACATGCAGCTTGGCAGCGGAACGGATACCAACCGCAGCATTGCCGGCCAGGTGCTGGGTGAGGGCGGATCGGGCTTTTTAACCGGAATTGAAAAAATCGCAGCGGGTTATGATTATATGTTGGCTTTGAAATCAAACGGCACGGTATGGTCATGGGGCGGCAACAGCGCCGGCAGTTTGGGCATCGGCACAAGCGGTTTTTCAGAACGCAAAAGTTCACCCGTACAGGTGCATGGGATCGGCGGAGTGGGAGTGCTGACAGGTATTCAAAACATCGCAGCGGGTGGATCGATCAGTTTAACGGTCAAGGCGAGTGATGGCTCAATGGCGGCATGGGGTCATAACCGCTACGGTCAATTGGGCGACGGCACAGATGACAACAACCGCGAATCGCCTGTTGCGGTCGTCGGGTTGACCGGTGTAACCGCTGTTTCGGCAGGCAATTATCATGCGGTGGCGCTTAAGTCCGACGGCACGGTTTATACATGGGGATGGAACCGCAGCGGACAATTGGGTGACGGATCTGACACGGACAGTAACGTACCAAAAAGAGTCATTGCCGTTAGCAATGCGGTTGCCGTTGCGGCTAATGGTGAATCAACTGCCATCGTCAAATCAGACGGATCGGTATGGGCGTGGGGTTATAACGACGCGGGGCAATTGGGCGACGGCACAATCATCGACCGGTATGCGCCGAAGCAAGTCGTTTTTTCTTAAACGAAGTTTTATAATGAATTTAAATAAGGGGAATTTATGATGATGAAAAAAACAATTTCTATCCTGTTGGCCCTATGCCTGATCTGCGCTTTCGGCGTAACTGTGTTCGCGGTTGATCTTGACAAAGACAACCCAGTCGGCAACACTGTCATTTCCACTGTTGTGGAGCCGTCTTACACCGTGCTCATTCCCGCCGCGCTGTCCATCCCGTTCGGGAACACATCCGACCAGGTCCTGACGATCGAGGCGTCCTCAACAGATTTCCGCATTCACGCGGGTGAGCAGGTGGATGTATCGGTTTCCACCGCGAACGGCGTTTTTGCCCTGTCCAACGGTACGCACAATATTGCCTATGCCGTCAAATCCCCCGGCGTCACCGCGCAAAACGATATTGTGGCGATTTTTACAGCAGCGGGGCAAGCCAAAACCGTGAATGTGGCGGTGTCCGACTGGACGACCGCCCGCACTGCCGGAACATACAGCCAATCCTTAATTTTTACACTGGCTTATTCCGGGGCACAATAAGCGGCGGATGCTTGAAATCCGAAAGGAGGCCATATGTTTAAGAAGATAGCTGTTGTCCTGCTGGCATTATGGCTGCTCCTTTGCGCGGCCTTGCCGGTACTGGCGGCTGACACAAGGATTGATACCGAGACCCCGAATTGGGTGAGCGTAGCATTGACGATCGACGGCGGTAAGGTGCGGGTCAACGGTTCAGAATATGGCAATGGCGAGGTCGTCATGATCCCTTATGGTTCTGCTGCCACATTGGAGTTTATATCGAACAACGGCAAAGCCCTTAAAACCGTTCTGTTGGACGGCGTGGATATTACCGCATTATTGGCAGATGGGCGGTATGAATTATCCGGTCTGATTTATAATGCTGCGCTGACCGTTCGTTTCAACGCAGAATCAGGCACAAACACCAGGCCGCCGAACGGTAATGCTCCCGGTACGGGTGATGACAGCAACATGATGTTGTGGGTATTGCTGGGTTTTGCTTCGTTGACTGTCCTCAGCGGTATGATTATTGCGGATCGGAAAAAGAAAAAGGGTCAGACGACAAACAAATAATAAGTATATAATACAAGGACGCCGGACAGCTTGAAAAAGCTGTCCGGCGTCCTTGAAGCCTTGACAGTCGACATCTGAACCCTCTGGGGTTGGACACCGGCTACTGTTTTTATTGAAGAGCGGCAAGGAGATTTAGACTTTGGCTTGATTTCCTGTTATCATTTTGCTTTTAGCGAGATAACATATTCCTCATGAGGATGGGAATCTCTGAAATAATATTGTATTGTTTCAGCTGATATAGAGGCAAATGCAATGAAATTACGTTCTTGCAGGGGCTTGATGTTCTTGTCAAATTTTTCGGCTGCCTCTATTATGTCACACATGTGCGGCATCTTCAAGCAACCGGTCAAACAACCGATCATATATAGACACTTCGCTTTTTGAGTCGGTCAGGATTATTCGATCCACAGGTTCCTCAATCGGTATTTCAAGTGTAAATCTTGGCTTGATTCCTATGCGCCACTTGCTTTTTATTCCAATATACACGGTTGAACCTGTCTGTTTAGCGATATACCCGTCAAATCCTGTAAAACTACTAGGTAGATAGGGAACCCATCCTGTAACAATGAGTACGCCGTCACCCATTTCAATAGAGCTAATTCCTAAGTTCTCTGGCGAGGTACAAAGCCGAAAGCCAAAGAGCCGCCAGCCATACTTATTAAAAATGCTGATTGAAAGAAGAATCACCAAAAATATCAATATAATTTTTACTGGTTTTTTCAAGAGAGCACCATTCCTTTCTTGGATGACTTAGCGTTTGTTCCACCAGCTATCATGTTAACTATTTTGTAGTAAAATTGATGTGAAAAAACTAAATTGTAAAAATCTCTTGACAAATTCATCGGCACGTGATATATTATACACAAGCTGACGTGTCGTTCGGCGACGTATCTTAAGGCGACTTGTCGTTCGACAGAATAAAAGCGAAGAAAGGATGCGCATAAATGCCGAATAGTATTAACGCTCTAACCGAAACCATCTTTTATATTTTGCTTTCAATGACAGAGCCGCTGCATGGCTACGCTGTGGTTCAAAAAGTAAAAGATTTAAGCGATGGGCGTGTAGTTTTAGGCACAGGAACTCTATATGGAGCTATAGAAAACCTTATGAAAAAGGGTTGGATTATAGAGGTGCCGGGCAAAAATAATGTTAGAGGGAAAAAGGAATATCGGGTTACTGAGGATGGCGGCCAGATATTGAAACGAGAGCTTAACCGACTTCGTGAACTTGTAAAAAATGGCGAATTAATTTTGGAAAATTCGGGAGGCAACAGAAAATGAGCGATAAAAATAAAGTAATTCGCAAGGCTTTTGCCGATGTTCAAAAAGAGGAAACTTGGATTAACGAACAGTGTGCCGAGGGATGGGCGCTTGTAAAAATAGGTGTAGGCGGGTTGAAGTTTATGTTTGAACCATGCCAGCCGGGGGAATATATTTATCGTACCGAAATTGTAACTTTGAGCGGACAAAAAAAGAAAGACTATTTCGGCTTCTCAGAGAATGCCGGAGTTGAATTGATTACGAATCAGTGGTGGAATATGGGCTTGACTTATTTTCGCAAAAAAGCCTCTGACGGGCCGTTCGAACTATATTCTGACGTTGATGGAAAGATTAGACAGCATGGACCTCTTCGAAATCTTTATCTTTTTGCGGGCTGGATTTTTATCGTGCTGTACATATTGTCCGCAATTAATATCTTTATGGATATTCTTTTATTTGACGCTACATTTAAAAGTGCTATGGCTTCATATTTATGGAATACCGTTGTCGCCAAATACAATCTTGTTTTTCATGTTTTTGGATTGATTGTCACGCCCTTGTTCTTGTCACTGGGATATCGCTATCGCCGCAATGTCAAGCACCTGAAAGAAGAAAAAGAAATCGGCGAAGAAATGTCTATAATGAAAAGAACAAAAAGCGGCTTTAGATGGGTTGTTTTTGTTACTGTAATAATTTTCATTATGGCATTTATATTAGGCATTTATTTTGGTCTGAATAGCCTGCAATAGCGTTCGCTTAAAAATACAGAATGGCAGGGACGGCAGAAATGCTGTCCCTGCTTTTTCTGCGTTTTATGGCCAATCATCACGATTGGGTACTGGTTCGGATTTCGTGCTATTGGTGCCGCTGACCGGGATCGAACCGGTACGCTGTTGCCAGCACGGGATTTTAAGTCCCGGGCGTCTGCCAGTTCCGCCACAGCGGCGCATATGCGGTGCGGCCGCGCCGCCTCGCGCGACTTGCCTGGCCACACCGCGTTTATCCTGTTTTTTGTCGTTTTTTACTTTTAGAGCCTGTCTTCTCAGAACATGTCCTCGGGGTTTTCGTGGTGCTCGCCGCACTCCCCGCAGCCGCAGTCGCAGCCAAAGTCGAACTCCAGGGTTTCGCCGCAGCCGGGGCAGACGATGCTGCCGTCCATAAAGGTGCCCTCGTCCAGCTGCATCTCCGTGCCGCAGCCGGGACACTCCACCTCAAACACGCCGTCGCCCTCCTCGTCCTCGAAGAGCAGCGCGCTGATCTCGTCGAGATCCTCGTCAATTTCGTCCACCTGGTCGGTGAGCTCCTCCAGGCTTTCCTCCAGAGTGACAAGGCTTTCGACGGCGGCCTCGAGAACCTCCAGAATCGCCGCGATAAGCTTGGATTCCGGCGTTTCGGATTCCGGCAGCAGATCCTTCGCCAGCCGCCGGAGCAGCATGGTCTTTTCCTGAATATCCATTGCTGGCAGTTGCCTCCTTCTTACAGATGGCCGCTATGCGCGGCTGGAATATTCACCGGTGCGGGTGTCAACAATCACCATTTCGCCCTCTTCGATAAACAGGGGAACCTTGATCTCGGCCCCGGTTTCCAGGGTGGCGGGCTTGGTGGCGTTGGTGGCCGTGTCGCCCTTAAAGCCCGGGTCGGTTTCGGTGATGCGCAGGGTGACGGTGGTGGGCGGCTCCACGCCGAAGACACTGCCCTTAAAGGACAGAATCTTGCACACGAAATCCTCCTTCACAAAGCGGAAGCTGTCGGGCAGCTCCGTGGAATTGATGGGGACGAGCTCGTATGTTTCGGGGTCCATGAAGTAATAGAGCCCGCCGTCGTTGTAGGAGTACGCCATTTCCTTGCGCTCAATGTAGGCGGGGGGGAACTTGTCGCTGGGATTGAAAGTGCGCTCCGTGACGGAGCCGCCGATCACATTGCGGATTTTGGTGCGCACGAAGGCGGCGCCCTTGCCCGGCTTCACATGCTGGAACTCAATGATCTGGTAGACGTCGCCGTCCATTTCGAACGTCACGCCGTTTCTGAAATCACCCGCGGAAATCATAAGCTGATACCTTCCTTCACCGTTTTGTCGTTGGTCATGCGCAAAAAGGGCCATAACAGATATACTATACCCGATTTTTGCTTGAAATGCAAGCATTTTCTCGTTTCGCGTTAAAAAAGTTGATCACCTGCCACAACTTTTTTTGCGCTTCCTGCCGCATTCCCCTCCATAAGGACAGCCCCCGCAGCCGCTCCCACAGCGGTTTTTGCGGCGAAGCATCCCGATGAAAGCGCAAATGGCCGCGGCCGCGAGCAGGGTCAGCACGGCATAATCATATATGTTCATTTAACAAAACCCCCTACCAGGCTTCCGATTTGATATACCGCAAAGGCGGCGAGCCAGGCGATCCCCATCTGGTAAAGCACGACAAAGGCCGCGCCCTTCCAGCTGCCCCATTCCCGCCGCACCGCGGAGACCGCCGCCAGGCAGGGAGTGTAAAGCAGCGTGAACACCATAAAGCTCAGCGCGGACAGAGGCGTAAACAGCGTCTGCAGCGCGGGCTCCAGCGCCGCGGCCCCTGTACCCATCAGCACGGCCAGGGTACTGATCACCGCCTCCTTGGCCATGAAGCCGGTGATGAGCCCCGTGGCGGCCCGCCAGTCCGCGAAGCCGAGAGGAACGAAGACCACGCTCAGGCCCCGCCCGACGGACGCCAGCATACTGTCCGCGCTGTCCGTCACCGGATGGATCCGCGTGTCAAAGGAGCGCAGGAACCAGATCACGACGCTCGCCAGAAAAATCAGCGTGAAGGTTCGCTGGATGAATTCCTTCGCCTTGTCCCACAGCAGCAGCAGCACGGTTTTTCCGGAGGGGAAGCGGTAATTGGGCAGCTCCATCACAAAGGGGACGCACGCGCCCCGAAAGACCGTCCTCTTCATGATCAGGCCAGAAAGAATCCCCAGCACAATGCCCGTCAGATAAAGGCCCATCATGACAAGGGCCTGATGCTTTGGAAAAAACGCGGCTGTAAACATGGCATAGACGGGAACCTTGGCGTTGCAGCTCATGAAGGGGGTCAGCAGCAGCGTCATTCTCCGGTCGCGCGCGCTGGCCAGGGTGCGCGTGGCCAGCGCCGCCGGAACCGTGCAGCCGAAGCCCATGAGCATGGGCACGAAGCTGCGCCCGGAAAGCCCGATTTTTCGCAGGGGCTTATCCATCACATAGGCCACCCGGGCCATGTATCCGCTGTCCTCCAGAATGGAAAGGAAGAAGAACAGTGTGACGATGACCGGCACGAAGCCCAGCACCGCGCCCACCCCGGCGAAGATGCCATTGATGAGCAGCGAATGGACGATGGGGTTCAGCCCATACGCCGTCAGCCCCCGGCCAGCCATGTCGCTGAGTGTCTGGATACAGCCAACCAGAAAATCGCTCAGCGGCGTGCCGATGACGCCGAAGGTGAGCCAGAACACCAGAAACAAAATGCCCAGGAACGACGGAAATGCCCAGATCCGATGGGTCAAAACGCTGTCGATCCGAACACTGCGCCGGTATTCGCGGCTCTCCCGGGGCTTTGTGACGCATTTGCCGCAGAGCTCCTCAATCAACTGATAGCGCGTGTCCGCCAGAGCCGCCTCCTGGTCTTCGCCCTCCTCCGGCTTTGGCGCGGCGGGGCGCGGGGGCAGCTTTTTGTGCCGCGCCGTTTCGATGGCCCGCTCCGCCAGCGCGGAGATGCCCTGCTTTTTTGCCGCCGAAACCGGTACGACGGGGATGCCCAGCAGCTCCTCCAAAAGCGCCGTGTCGACGCTGCTCTGGTTGGCCCGCAGCTCATCCATCATGTTCAGCGCCAGAACCATGGGGATCCGCAGCTCCATCAGCTGCAGGGTCAGGTACAAATTGCGCTCCAAATTGGTCGCGTCCACAATATTGATGATCCCGTCCGGATGCTGCTCCAGCAGAAAATCCCGGGTAATCATTTCTTCGCTGGTGTAAGGCGAAAGGGAATAAATGCCCGGCAAATCGACGACGGAGGCCTCCCCGCGCCCCAGAATACGGCCCGCCTTTTGCTCCACCGTCACACCGGGAAAATTGCCCGCGTGCTGATTGGAGCCCGTGAGCCGGTTGAACAGCGTGGTTTTGCCGCAGTTTTGGTTGCCGACGAGAGCGAAGGTCATGCCGCGGCCTCCTCCACGGTTATTTTTTCGGCGTCCTCCAGGCGCAGGGTCAGCACATAGCCCCGCAGCAGCAGCTCAATGGGGTCGCCCAGGGGGGCCGCTTTTTTCACCGTTATCTCCGTGTGGGGCGTGATGCCCATATCCAGCAGCCGGCGCCGCAGCGCGGTTTCCCCGCCCACCGCCAAAACGCGTCCGCTTTTACCCACCTTCAGTTCCCGCAGCGTCATGCCGTTCCCTCCCGTTCCAAGCGGTTAGTCTCCGCTAACTACTGATAGGTTAGCACAAACTAACCGGTTTGTCAAGCAATTTTTTTTGATTGACAAAAAAACAAAAGCCCACAAATCAAAGGGCTTTATTCAAATAAATCATATCGACCAGCTGAACGCCCTTCTCGAACATTGGATGGTCGTAGTTATCTATAAAAAAATTTTCGATTCTATGGGAAATCCGAAAGCCGTTTTTCTGGTAAAATTGAAGGATCCATGGGCTGTCGCCGGTTCCCACAAGCATCGTTGCGTGCTTGCCTTTATAATATGAAAATATATAGTTTAAAAGCTTGGTTCCGTATCCCTTGCCATGCCATTTTTCATCCGTGGCTATATTTTTCAGCTCACAGACATCGCCGCTTTCCCGCGTAACGACGCAAACGCTTTTCAGGCCGCCGTCATACAGCGCGAACAGCTCGCCCCGTTCCAGGTATTTGTCTATCATGGATTCCTGTTCATCGGCCAACAAGAGCAAGTCCAGAAATTGTTTCTTGTTTTCGCCAATTTTTTTTATGACCAGATGATTCAAGGGGCAGCTCCTTCTCTATTGGCATTCTCGCGAAAAAAGCAAGCTTGAAATTGTCTGCGGAATTAGATAAGCCATTGCGTTTCCCCCACGTCTGTGCTATAATCAATTTACAGACCGGAAGAGTTGATTCATCTAAAAACTCATCGAACACGAAAGGACCATTCTACTATGCCGAAAATCACCTTCATGGGCGCGGGCAGCACCGTATTTGTCCGCAATGTTCTGGGCGACGTCATGTGCACCCCGGCGTTCCAAAACGCGGAGCTGGCGCTCTACGACATCGACGCGAAGCGCCTGGACGACAGCGAGATCATTCTCAGCGCGCTGAACAGGAACGTCAACGAGGGCCACGCCGCCATCAAGACCTATCTCGGGTCCGAAAACCGCAAGGAGGCCCTGCGCGGCGCCGACTTCGTCGTCAACGCCATCCAGGTGGGGGGCTATGAGCCCTGCACCGTGATTGATTTCGAAATCCCGAAAAAATACGGTCTGCGGCAGACCATCGCCGATACTTTGGGCATCGGCGGCATCATGCGGGCGCTGCGCACCATCCCCGTGCTCGAGGAGTTCGCCGCCGACATGCGGGAGGTCTGCCCCAGAGCCTGGTTTCTCAACTACGTGAACCCCATGTCCATGCTCACGGGCTATATGCAGCGCTACTGCGGCGTGAATACCGTGGGGCTGTGCCACAGCGTGCAGGGCTGCTCCAAAGACCTGCTCAGCGCTCTTGGCATGCAGGATAAGCTCGAGGGCCGCAAGGAGACCATCGCGGGCATCAACCACCAGGGCTGGCTGCTGGAGCTCTACGACAGGGACGGCAACGACCTCTATCCCGAGATCAAGCGCCGCGCCGCGGAAAAGAACGCAGGCGAAAAGCATTGGGATATGGTGCGCTACGAGTATATCCGCTGGCTGGGCTATTACTGCACCGAGAGCAGCGAGCACAATTCGGAATACAACCCCTGGTTCATCAAGTCCCGTTATCCGGAGCTCATTGAGCGCTTCAATATTCCGCTGGACGAATATCCCCGCCGCTGCGTGAACCAGATCGCGGGCTGGGAAAAGGAGCGGGCCGGCATTCTGGCCGACGGCAGGATCACCCACAAGCGCAGCGGGGAATACGCCTGCAGCATCATGGAGGCCATCACCACCAGCGGACGCTTTTCCTTTGGCGGAAACGTGCTTAACAATGGCCTGATCACGAATCTGCCGGCCGAGGCCTGCGTGGAGGTTCCCTGCGTGGCGGACGGCATGGGTGTGCGGGCCTGCCATGTAGGCGCGCTGCCGGTGCAGCTGGCGGCGTTGAACATGACCAACGTCAACGCCCAGCTCATGACCATTGAGGCCGCCCGCAGCCGAAAGATCAAGGACATCTATATGGCCGCGATGCTGGACCCCCACACCGCCGCGGAGCTGAGCATCGACGACATCGCCGCCATGTGCGACGAGCTGATCGCCGCGCACGGGACTTATATGGCAATGTATTCGTAAATATATTTTTAAATTTTTACTATATAATTTTGACCGCAAAAGCCTCCTTTGAAAGCAAAGGAGGTGCCCCATGGGGGCGGAGGAATTTTGCGCGCGAGCGCATGAGGCTGGCCTGACTGTACTTTCATTATGAAAACGCGTAAATTTTGTTGCGAAAGAATATTCTTCTTGCAAAATTGATGTTGGTTGCCAGCGGGCGCACACAGTGCGCCCCTACTATGATCCTTCGCGTTGGACTGATATCAAGCTGGGACAGAATTCATAGTAGGGGCGACCTGTGGTCGCCCACTGGCAAAAAGCCGCCCATTTCGAAAGAGGTCTGTTAGATCCCTGCGAAATGAAGGGGAAAGCGAAGGCCGCAAAAGCCTCCTTTGAAAGCAAAGGAGGTGCCCCATGGGGGCGGAGGAATTTTGCGCGCGAGCGCATGGGGCTGGCCTGACTGTACTTTCATTATGAAAACGCGTAAATTTTGTTGCGAAAAAACATTCTAAATACGGAGGGCTCCCCCTTGAACACAACAGCGAATGAGGTCCTTGCGTTTGTGAAGGAAAACGAGATCAAGATTATCCGGCTGGGCTTTTGCGATTTGTTTGGCACGCAGAAAAATATCTCCATCATGGCCGGCGAGCTGCCCGCCGCTTTTGAGCGGGGCGTCTCCTTCGACGCCCACGCGGTCCAGGGCTTTCGCGGCGTTATCCGCTCCGACCTGCTGTTGTTTCCCGACCCCGCCACGCTGACGCTGCTGCCATGGCGGCCGGGCCCGGGCAGGGTCGCCCGTTTTTACTGCGACATCAGGCATCCGGACGGCACGGCCTTTCCCAACGACGGCCGGGTGCTGCTCAAACGCGTGGTCCGGCGCGCCGAGGCTATGGGCTATGTCTGCAAGGTGGGGGCGGAGTGCGAATTTTATCTCTTCAAGACCGGCGAGGACGGCGAGCCCACCGGCACGCCCCTGGACCGCGGCGGCTATCTGGACGTCGCGCCCCTGGACCGCGGCGGGGACATCCGCCGCGAAATCTGCCTCACCCTGGAGGAAATGGGGCTTCAGCCCGAAAGCTCCCACCATGAACAGGGTCCCGGGCAAAATGAAATTGACTTCCGTTTCAGCGACGCCCTCGCCTGCGCCGACAACCTGCAGACCTTCAAGACCGTGGTGAAGGCAATCGCCGCGCGCGGCGGCCTGTTTGCCTCCTTCAGCCCGAAGCCTGTTCCGGACGCCGTGGGCAGCGGCCTGCACGTCAACCTGTCCCTGGCGCAAAACGGGCTGAACATTTTCAAAAATCTGGGGGAGGGGCACTCCGGCGTGGCCGAAAGCTTCATCGCCGGCATTCTCTCCAAAACCCCCGAGATCACCCTGTTCCTCAACCCCATCGCCAATTCCTACGAACGCTTCGGCAGGTTTGAGGCGCCGGAATATGTGTCCTGGTCCCACCAGAACCGCTCCCAGCTCATCCGCATTCCGGCCGCCATGGGCGAAAAGGTCCGCATGGAGCTGCGTTCGCCGGATCCCTCCCTCAACCCCTATCTCGCCTTCGCGCTGATTCTCGCCGCGGGCCTGGACGGCATCGAAAGCGGCGCGGCACTGCCTCCGGCGGTGGACGCCGATCTTTTTACGGCGGACGAAAGCGTGACAAAGCCGCTCACACGGCTGCCGGACAGCCTGGAAAAGGCCATTGCCCTGGCGGAAAAAAGCGAGCTGGTCAAACGCGTGATGGGGGAGGAGCTGCTGTCGGTCTACCTCTCCGTCAAAAAGCCCGAGGCTCTCAGCTTTTCGGCGGCGAAGGACAAGGCCGCGTTTCACAGGGAACGGTATTTCGGCGTGATATAAACGCGCGCGGCGAAAAACAAGCGGAAGGGCGGCGACGGGATGGAAAGCGCTCTGATTGTCTCCAGAACAGAAAAAAGCACCGCCTTCTTTTTGGACGTGCTGCGCGCGGCGTCGATCCATCAGACCGCCGCCGTCTCGTCCTGCGGCGAGGCCCGGCGGCTCCTGCTTGAGCGCAGCTTTGATCTCGTGATCGTCAACGCGCTGCTGCGGGATGAATCCGGCGAGCGCTTTTCCCGGGATATTGCCTCCACGGGCACGGCGCAGGTCATCCTTTTGGTGAAAAACGAATACTTCGACCCGGTGTCCGCCGTCTGCGAAAACGACGGCGTTCTGACCATCGCCAAGCCGGTGAATAAAACGGTATTCTGGTCCGCGCTGATGCTGGCCAAATCGGCCCACCATAAAATCCGGCGCGTGCAGGCGGAAAACGCCCGGCTGCAGCAAAAAATCAAGGACATCCGCATTGTCGACCGGGCAAAATGCACCTTGATCTCCCGGCTGGGCATGAGCGAGCAGGAGGCCCACAGATACCTTGAAAAGCAGGCGATGAACACGCGCCGCTCCCGGCGGGAGATCGCGGAGCGGATCATTGAGGCCTATGAGAATTAACGGATTTTTCCTGCTTTCTCCTTCTTCGCCACAGAGAGGTAATTCACAAGGGTAATGACGAACAACAGGGCGATAGGGGACATCGCCAGCCAGGGGAGAACCGCCATGTTTGTTTTCTTCTCCGGCGGGTATTCCAAAGCCTCGCCCGGGTTCGCCGTGTTGACGTACAGCAGCTTCAAATGCCCAACCGGGGTCAGCGTATCATTCCTGTACTCATTCCTGTATTCATATACGCTTACGTTTTCCTGCTTGCGAAAGGTGTACTGCTGCTGCTTGTAGGTATAGCTGTATTCGACCCAGGATTCGCCGCCGTAACGAACCATCGCCTCGCCTCTGGATTCCAGGTTGTCCCTGCTCTCTATGACCGCTTCCGTATCCGCATAAAAGTCCGTGGCAAGTGCCTCTGTCTTTTTGTATCTCGGGCTTGCCTCCTGCTTGAACAAGCCCGATGAAATCATAATGGGCAGTATCGTCGCCGCGAAAATCGCCAGCAGCGCGCCCATTGCTATGGTCATGGCGAGCGCTTTTTTCTTGTCCTTGAATAAAACGAAAATAAACATAACATCATCCCTCTATATTTTTTATTACAGACATCATATCACAGACGGTCAAGGCCAGTCAAGGTGAACGCCAAAAAATCTTGCGGGAACAGAATAAACGTTTTCGGATTTGGCGTGTTTATTCGAAACACAGCAGTATCCGTGATGCCCATGGCCAGCTTTGCCAGGGTGTTTCCCGTGCAGGGCGCGATGAAAAACACGTCAATCAGGCTTTTGGGCCCAAGGGGCTCCGCGTCCGGAACGGTCAGAATGGGCTCGGCGCAGCTGAGCTCCCGGATGCGCTCCAGGGTGTTCTGCGGCTTGCCAAAACGGCTTTCCAGCCGCTGGGTGTGGTAGGAAAGCACGAAGGTCATCTCCGCGCCCCGGTGCTTGAGGTCCTCCAGCGCCTCAAAGATCGCCCCAAAGGTGCAGAAGGAGCCTGTCATTCCCACACCGATGCGGATGCTCTCCATTTGCCCGCCCAGCAATGGGCATTGATCGTTCATATGAGCCCTTCCTCCCGTAATAAAACTTGCGTGGCCTGCGCCACGGCCTCGCCGGCGGCCTTGGGGGCGTATCTTCCCGGCAGGCCCGGAAACAGCCCGGCGCGCAGCCCCAGCGCCTTCGCCGCCGGAAAATCCGTGCCACCGGGCGCCGCCGCGATGTCGATGATGACAGCCTCCTCCGGCAGCAGGCGGAGCAGCGCCTCCCCCAGCACCGGCGCCGGGATGGTGTTCCAAATATAGGCGGTTTCCGGCAGCGCCAAGGGGAGCTGCGTGAGATCAAGGGCCTCAAAGCCGTCGGAACGGACGGCGCAGGCGCTTTCCCAGCGGCGTACGCCCACGCGCAGCTGCGCGCCCATGCCCTTGAGCTGGCGCGCCAGCACCTTGCCGCAGCGGCCATAGCCCAGCACAAGGCAGCCGCCGCGCTGGATATTCCCCGGCCCGCGCACGATCGCCTCCGCGATGGCGCCCTCGGAGGTCGGCACGGCGTTGAGCAGGGTGTAGTCCTCCCGGTCCAGCAGCGCGAAGGCTTTTACATCCAGCTTCGCGCAGAGCGCGCGCACCGGCTCCGGCACACAGCCCGCGACCAGGGTGTGCCGCGGGCTGAGATGCGCCTCAAATTCCGCGCGGGGCATGTCGCGGCAGCCGAAGAGGCTGTCGTCCCGCAAAAAGGGCAGCGGCCCCAGCAGAATATCCGCCTCATCCAGGGCGCCGGCAAGGGAATCCGCGGCCTCGCCGATTTCGCGGGCCGCCTGGGGCACGCCGAAATGCACAACGCGGAATCCGGCGCGCAGCAGGGCCCGCGCGGCATAGGCCTGCCGGGCGTCGCCGCCCAGAACCGCGATGGTTTTCGCGGCGGCGGCAATGTCGTGAGCTTGATCCATATGTAGCACACACCCCCTGCGCCATTATACGCGATAACGGCACAGGGGGTGTGTTTATTATGTAGCTATTTTAGCCGGTTGCGGTGATTTTCCGCAAAGGCAATTTTCCGCAAAGAAGAACAGGTAGGCAGGCGTGAAATCGCTCGCGCGATAAAATTCCCCCAAGAATTGCTGCGGCAATTCTTTTCCCCCTTTGCTTTCAAAGGGGGCTTTAGGAGAGCAAAGCAAAGGCCGC
>Ga0099364_10003909_pt1 | contig 22790 bp, 20 predicted proteins | sample TergutTh196P3_FD_73070 | JGI IMG/M metagenome (GOLD analysis project Ga0099364, IMG submission 73070) | Microcerotermes parvus P3 segment gut microbial communities from Pointe-Noire, Republic of the Congo - Th196 P3 | ecosystem: Host-associated > Arthropoda: Insects > Digestive system > Gut ...
AAGTGCGGCGCGCCGCGAAGGAAGCGCGAAAGGACGCGCTTATGCGCAGGATGCCGAACGTGTTTTTGTGGACAGGCGCCGCTTGTCCATGACAGGAGGGAACCATATGTATGCAGTTAACTCTGTTTTATCAATCAATACCAATCCGGAGCCAAATCCGGACAAAGCAACGCGACACGCAGGTCTGACGCTTACCGGAAAAAACGCTGTCGGAACTTCTTTCGTAGAATGTCTGGAATCGCACATACAGCAAGCAAACGCAAACACCATATCTGCACAGGGGGAATGTCAAAAAATCGGCGTCCTTATGGGCTTCGTACCGCCGTTTAGGTTATCGCCCAGACCTGAAACTGCTCCCAAGCCAGTTCTGTAGAAATGTGTTTTTACAGAGTCCGTGACGTCATGGTAATCGCCGGTTCATTCAGTTATAAAACTGAATGAACCGGCGGTCGTTTACTCTTAGTGACTAATTCACGTAGCCCGCTTCTTTCAAAATCATATCTTTAACTTTCATAAGACGAACCTTGGTTGAGCGGTCGTTTTCCTCCAGCTTCATGGTGATATACTTAATATTAGTTTGCATCTCAGGAATCATTACGTACTCAAGAGCATTGACGCGGCGGCGGGTGCGTTCGATTTCGGCTGCAAGAAGCTGCATAGTTTTTTCAACCTGCGCGAGTTCCAACATGTCGCGGAAAACGTCAGCCAGCGCTGTAAGCGCATCGTCAAGCTCGCCGGAGGTTTGCGCGAAGCCGTACGGGAATATAGCAGACGGATCGTCCAGCTCTGTATTGAACTCATAAACGGGCACATGAACCGACATCACGTTTCTTTGCGTCATACCGAACTCAACCCTCTGGCGCGGATAGAGCAACGCCTGTTCCAAAACCTCCGGGGACATAATAGCCGACGCCACCGAAATGCTGTGGTTTGCGGTAGAAAGCCCCTCGTCAACACGCGTCCTAAGCTCCCTGTTACGGCGAACAATCTCCATGAACTGGCGCATAAGCTCATCGCGTTTGTCTTTTAAGAGCTTGTGTCCGCGCGTGGCCGTCCTTAAACGCGTTTTAAGGCGCGTCAACTCCATCCGTGTTGGGGAAATAGTTTTTTTAGCCATGAATGCTAATCCTCCTTACCCCTGCGGCATGTATTTGTCAATGTGATCAGTTCTAACACGTTTCAATTCTGATTTTGGCAGAATCGACAGCAAATCCCAACCCAAAGTCAGCGTTTCTTCTATCGCTCTGTTATCGTCATAGCTCTGTGAGACATATCGCGCTTCAAATTCGTCAGAGAACTTGGCAAACAGCAGGTCAGTGGCGCTTAAAGCGCTTTCACCAAGAATTGTCATCAGTTCTTTGGCGTCCTTGCCCAGTGAATAAGCCGCAAAAAGCTGGTTCATCGTGCCGGCGTGATCTTCTCTGGTTTTTCCTTCGCCAATACCCTTGTCCTTAAGACGGGAAAGAGAGGGTAGGACATCAACCGGCGGCATTATGCCTTTTCTGTGCAAGTCGCGTGACAGTATTATCTGGCCTTCTGTTATATATCCGGTCAAGTCCGGTATTGGGTGTGTCTTGTCGTCTTCCGGCATTGTAAGAATCGGTATCATCGTAATTGAACCGCTTTTTCCGATTCGCCTACCGGCACGCTCATACATTGTCGCAAGGTCGGTGTACAGATAGCCCGGATAGCCGCGCCGCCCGGGGACCTCCTTGCGCGCCGCGGAAACCTCGCGCAGCGCCTCGGCATAGTTTGTAATATCCGTGAGGATGACCAGCACGTGCATCCCCTTTTCAAACGCCAGATATTCCGCCGCCGTCAGCGCCATGCGCGGCGTGGCGATACGCTCGATGGCGGGGTCGCTGGCGAGGTTGACGAACAGCACCGTGCGGTCGATCGCGCCCGTGCGCTTGAAGTCGGAGATAAAGTAGTCGGCCTCCTCAAACGTGATACCGATGGCGGCGAACACGACGGCAAAGTTGGAATCGGTGCCCAGCACCTTCGCCTGACGCGCGATCTGCGCGGCAAGCTGCGCGTGCGGCAGCCCCGAGCCGGAGAAAATCGGCAGCTTCTGCCCGCGCACCAGCGTATTCAGCCCGTCAATGCTGGAAACGCCGGTCTGGATGAACTCGTTGGGGTAGTCGCGCGCGGCGGGGTTCATCGGCAGCCCGTTGATGTCCAGCCGCTTGTCGGCCAGCAGCTCGGGCCCGCCGTCGGACGGCCGCCCCAGCCCGTCGAACACGCGCCCCAGCATATCGCCGGAGACGGCCAGCTCGAGGCTGTGCCCCAGAAAACGCACCTTGGAGTCGGCGAGGTTGATACCTGCCGCCGACTCGAACAGCTGCACCAGCGCGTCGGAGCCGTTGATCTCCAGCACGCGGCAGCGGCGGACCTCGCCGTTTTGAAGCTCAATTTCGCCCAGCTCGTTAAAGGTTACGCCCTCAACGCGCTTTACCAGCATCAGAGGGCCGGCGACCTCCTGAATCGTTTTATATTCCTTAATCATTTCCGGCGCCCTCCATGATTTTTTCAATTTCCGCGCGCATTTGCGCCTCGATTTCGGCGTATTCGGCCTTGTATCTGTCGGCGGGAACATCCTTCGCGCGCCCGATCAGCTCGCGCGCCGATATATCCAGAACCCTGTCAAGCTCCGCTCCCGCGGCCAGCGCGCCCCGCGCCAGCTCCTGATAAATAAGGATCATATTCAGCAGCACAAACTGCCTGTCCACATCCGAGAACGAGTCCACGTCGCCAAACGCGTTCTGCTGCAAGAAGTCCTCGCGCACCATGCGGGCGACCTCCATGGTCAGCCTGTCGTCGGGAGAGAGCGAGTCCATACCGACAAGCCGCACGATCTCATTAAGCTCCGCCTCGGTTTGGAGTATACTCATAGCAATCGAACGGTTATTTGAATACTCTTTGTTTATATTTTCGTCAAACCAGCCGGAGAGCGTGTCGAGATAAAGCGAATAAGATGTCAGCCAGTTTATGGCGGGGAAGTGTCGGCGGTAAGCAAGCGACGCGTCCAGCGCCCAGAACACCTTCACAATACGCATGGTCGCCTGCGACACAGGCTCGGAGAGGTCGCCGCCCGGCGGCGACACCGCGCCGATAGCCGTTATCGAGCCGATACGCTCGCCGGAGCAGAGCGTGTAAACACGCCCGGCGCGCTCATAGAACTGCGCCATGCGCGACGCGAGATACGCGGGATAGCCCTCCTCACCGGGCATCTCCTCAAGCCGCCCCGACATCTCGCGCAGGGCCTCGGCCCAGCGTGAGGTCGAGTCGGCGATAACGGCCACGTCATAGCCCATATCGCGGAAATATTCGGCGATGGTGATACCGGTGTATATTGACGCCTCGCGCGCCGCGACCGGCATATCCGAGGTGTTGGCGATAAGCACCGTGCGCTTCATCAGCGGCTCGCCCGAGCGTGGGTCCTTCAGCTCGGGGAACTCGCGCAGAACGTCGGTCATCTCGTTGCCGCGCTCGCCGCAGCCGATATATATCACTATATCCACGTTCGACCACTTAGCCAGCTGGTGCTGCACAACCGTCTTGCCCGAGCCGAACGGGCCGGGTACGGCGGCGGCGCCGCCCTTGGCCAGCGGGAACAGTGTGTCGATAACGCGCTGCCCCGTCAGTATCGGCGCCTCCGGCGGTATCTTGTTCTTATACGCCCTGCCCACGCGCACGGGCCACTTCTGGCACATCGTAACGTCAACGGCCCCGCTTCCCGTATCGACCGCCGCGACTGCGTCCGTCACCTTAAAGCTGCCCTCTTTGATTGACTTTATCGTTCCCGAAACGCCCTTGGGGATCATTATTCTGTGTTCAACGACATTGGTTTCCTTTACCGTGCCTATTATGTCGCCCTGGGCGACCTTGTCGCCCTTCTTAACCACCGGCACAAACTCCCACAGCTTCTCCATGTCGATGGACGGCACTTCAACGCCGCGCGCGATCGTGTCGCCGGTGAGCGCCTTTATAGACTCCAGCGGCCGCTGGATGCCGTCGTAAATGGTTTCGATAAGCCCCGGGCCGAGCGTGACCGACAGCGGAGCGCCGGTGGATTCAACGGCGTCGCCAGGCCCAAGCCCCGCGGTTTCCTCATAGACCTGAATAGAGGCCCTGTCGCCGCGCATCTCAATTATCTCGCCGATCAGACGCTGTCCGCCTACGCGCACGACGTCGAACATGTTCGCCTCCGTCATGCCCTCGGCCACAACAAGCGGCCCCGAGATTTTAAGAATTTTCCCACTTGCCAAATGTATCACTTTCCTTCCTACGTATTCATAATGTCCGCGCCGACCGCGCGCTCAACGGCGCTCTTCAGTGCGGACATGCCCAGCCCCAGCGAGCCGCTTTTGCCGGGTATAACAATAATCGCCGGCATCACGCTGTCCTTGTATTTATCAACCTCCGGCGCAAGCTCATTATAAAGACCTTCCGTCATATAGATGACCGCGCAGCCGCCGTCCGCCAGCTCATGCAGCTTCGCCCTGCCCTGAGCCGCCGTCTCCGCCGGAAAGACGGAGAGGCCGAGCGCGCGGAAACCCATAACGCTGTCGCGGTCGCCGATAACGGCAATACTATACATAGCAATCCCTCAATCTCTCCCGCAGGGCTTCGGGCGCTACCCCCGCGACACGCCCCGACAAAATAGTGCGGATAGTGGTAAACTCACTCTCCTTGGCTCCCAAAAAGCCGATAAGGGGCTGTTCTCCGAACGCGACGCTCTTAGCGCGCGTCAGCGTCCTCAGCAGCGCGTTGTCGGCAAGCCGCTCAAACGCGGTCATCGAAACGCCGCCCTTCGCGCTCCGCACGCCGGCCGCCGCCGCCTCATACAGCGGAGTCGCGGCATATACCTCCTCAAGCGCGCCGCCCGCCGTGATAACGCCGATCAGGCGCGACGCGGAGACGCCGCCGCCGTCCACCAGCACAGTCCTTAAAAAGTCCGGCTCGCGCGCGAGCCGCGCCGTGCGCACAACGGCGCGCAGATTATAGACGTCGGTGAACATCCTGACATATTCCGCTAAAAAGCCGCTGCCGCTGTTCTCCGCCGCTTTCCGCATCTCCGCGATGCAGTTGCGGTCCAGCATAAAATCGGCGGTCTGGGGATCGCCGGTTCGCGCAAGCACCTCGCGGGCTTCGATGACGCAGAGCTTCAGGTCGCCCGGCAGCTCTCCGTAAACACGGTCGCGCATCGCCTCAATCAGCTTTTCAACGGGCATACGCCCCGCGCCGATCAGCAGCGGCGTGGGATCCTCGCCCGTCACCTCGGATTTGATTATCGTCTTTACATTATGATAATCGTACTTCATTCTGAACACATCGGACAGCTCACTGACGCCCGACAGCGAACCTATCAAACGATAGGCCGCGTCGCGCTCCTCGGCGATAACGCGCTCCCACTCTTCGGCGGTGACCGAGGACATCTCGCCGTAGCCGCACTCGTACAGGACCTTCGCGGCGTCCTCGTGGGATTTCGCCTCCAGCATCCGCTCGACGCGCTCGCGGTTAAGAAGGTTTCTCTCCAGCGCGCGGACATGCATGGCGGCGTTTAGAAAATCCGTGTCCTTCAGGGGCTTCCGCATTACATCACCCCGCATATTTTGCCTGCCTCCGCGGACAGCTCACCGCGCGCGGAGCCAAGCAGCGAGGCGATCGTGCAGTTCAGCTCCACGTCCCGCGCCGCCAGCACAAGGCCGCCGGGGAAGTCGCGCCCGTCGGGCGCGAGCGTCAGATTGCCCCTGTCGCCCAGCAGCTTGTTCGCGGCCTCAACAACTTTGCCGCCCAGCCTTGAATGTTCGGCGGTGTTGAGTATAACGGCCTCCGCGCCGGTGTTCGCGGCTTTCGCCGCGACCCTTGACAGCCATTCGACTTTCGCGCCGTCGTCAAGATTCTCAAGCCTGACCGCCGCGCCGTCAAACGCCTTTTGTATTACATTCTGCCTGGCCGCAAGCGTGAGCTTGCGCGCCTCCATCGCCGCGACGGCAAGACGGCGCTCGGTGCGCTCTGCGGCGTCGCGCTTTGCCTTGGGGACGGAATCCTCCGTCTGTGCCGCGGCTTGATTTTTATAGCCGGCTATGATCGCGTCGGCTTCTTTGCGCGCCTTTTCCAGCGCCGCCTCGTTTTCCTTCTTGGCGTCGGACGCGATCCGTTCGGTAATGCGCTCTAAACCATTCATATTCAGCGCTGCCTCCAATCAAAAATTACTTTACAGGCTGAGGATAAGGAGCATGGAAACCAGCAGCGCGAGAATGGCGTAAAACTCGACCATGACCGCCATCATTATCCCCTTGAACATCTCCTCGGGGCGCTTGGTGATGATGCCGATGGCGCCGGCGGCGACACGCCCCTGCGAGATAGCCGACAGCCAGCCGACCAAGGCGATGGGCAGACATGCCATGAGATACATGGCGCCCTCCTGAAAGGTGAGCGTGACCATATTGCCCGTAAAGACCTGCAGCTGCACCAACGCGAAAATTCCAACGACGAAGCCGTAAAGTCCCTGCGTGCCGGGGATGACCTGGAGTATCATGATCTGCGCGAATTTGCTGGGATCCTCGGCGTGCAGCCCCGAGCCGGCCTCGCCGACGATGCCTACGCCTTTAGCCGAGCCGATACCGGCCAGCCCTACCGCGAGTGCGACGCCCAAGAGCGCCAGTACGTTGCCGGTGAAAACCTGTGATAGCCATTCCATTTTAATTTTCCTCCTTAATAATATCTACAAAGTTGGTTTTTATCGTCAGGGGCTTAAACGGTTTGCCGCCGCCCTCGTAAAACTTACCGAAGAACTCAAGATACTGCAAGCGCGCCGCGTGTACGTAAGTGCCGATAATATTGATCGCCATGTTAAACGTGTGCCCGACCAGAAACACCACCGCAAACAGTATCGGGCCGATGATAATGTTCGCGCCGCCCAGCATCCCCGCGAGCATATTGAACACGCTTCCGATCACCGCGCCCGCCATGCACAGCGCCATCAGGCGGCAGTAAGACAGCACGTCGGAGAGATAGGCGGTTATGTCATAGAGCTTGCCGACGCCGCCGAACAGCTTGCCGAATATGTTCTTCGAGCGCCTGCCCTGAGTCAGCACAATCGCGGCAAACCCCGCGTACATGACCCACGGCGCGCCGCCGAGCGCTAAAACGCCGATGCCCGCGAACAGCAGCCACCACGAGCCGATGTCCATAACCGCGTCCCACGGCTTGCCGTCCCTGATGAGCAGCCAGCCCTGAACCGCCATGCCGAAGATTAGCTGAACGGTCCCGATTGCGAGGCACGCGATAAGCAGCGTAAGCGGGTCGGTCAGCGGGTCAAACCACATGGGCGGTATGCCCCAGCTGTCCCTGCCGAAGAAGGTCGAGCCGATCACGTTCACCGCGTCGGAGAAGAACCCGCCGAACACAAGCCCCATGACCGCGGACGACGCGCCGACGATTATCAGCAGACGGCACATCTGCCCGAACATGCCCCGCGCTTTCAGCTTTAAGGTCACAAACAGCCCGATGGCCGTAAGCACCAGCCCATAGCCCAAGTCGGCGTACATAATGCCGAAGAACAGCGCGAAGAATAACGAGAACAGCGGATTGGGGTCAACATTGAAATAGTCCGGCGGACTGTACATATCCGTTACCATGTTAAACGGCTCGATGAATTTGCTGTTTTTCAGCTTTATCGGGGGAGCGTCGCTCTCCGGCTCGGGTGAACTGAAATCATATGCGCAGTCGTAACGGGAGAACACCCTTTCAACGCTTTGGAGCCTTGTCTCGTCCACCCACGCCGTCAGGTAAAAGCAGCTCTGGGTTGACAGCGCGTTGCCGGCCGCCTCGGCTCTGGACATATACAGCCCCAGCGCGTCTATGGCGCGCTCAAGCATCGGCAGCTCGCCCGCGTGGGAACAGATGGCCTTCTCGATCTCGCCGCGCTTTATCTCGATCTCGCCCATGCGCATTTCGCACGCGGCGACGGCCTCCGCCGCCGTAGCGCCGACATCCTTGAACTGCATACGCGAAAAGCCGTAGCTTTTCAGCAGCGCGTTCATCTCCGTTTCGGCAGAAACGTGACAGATAACCATGAGATAATGCTGCTCCCTGTCGGAGCCGGCGCGGAAAAGCACGGACAGCGGAACCTGCTCCTCCATCAGCGCGGCAAGCTCGTCTATCTTTGCCGACGCCGGACATACGCCGAGTGAGATGACGCAGTGCGCGGTGCTTGAAACGTTCAGCGGAGCGCTTAGCTCTATCCACGGCCTGAGCGCCGCGCTTCTGTTCTGAAGCCGCCCCTCCTCGGAGTTCAGCGCCGCGATCTCCCGCCGGTGCCCGAGAATTTCCGCCGCCGCGTCGCGGGCGTTTTGCAGCGCCTGGGCGTTAAGCAGCTCCTTTTCCGAGAGGACCGGCCGCTGCGCGAACATATTCCGCTTGGGATGGACATACCTTATCAGTGTGTCCAGCGCCTGTTTAAGGTCCCGCGTCGCGGACTTAATATCGTCCGTGTCCGTGACGGCGCGCTCCGCGAGAGCCGCGTATTCGGGGCCATCGGCCAGCGCCGCCCGGTCCCGTATCTCAACGCAGCCGAGGCGCATAAGCTCGGCAAAAATCCTGTCACGGTCACAGGCAAGTCCGAGAAGCCGCGCCTTTTTCATGGGGAGAATCATACGGCGCTCACTATCCTTTCCGTGATAAACGCGGCCGCTTCGTTAATTTTGCCGGTCGCGCCGTTCTCAAGCGCCGCCGCGTCGTCCAGCGCTTTTTTCAGAAATTCCTCGGCCTCGGCTTCGGCCTTGGCTTCGGATATTTGCAGGATGTCGCGGACCTGCGCGGCGGAGCGGGCAAGCTCGCTTTCAAGCAGCGCCCTGCCTTTCGCGTGAGCGTCGGATAACATGCGCTTACAGGCCGCCGCGGTATCGGCGCGCTCGGCAAAAGCCGAGTCCTCAGCGCTTTTTACCCTTGTGATGGCATCCAGTGACATGCGTTCACCGCCTTTGTTATTTGGGTTTCTTACGATATTATAGTTCAAAATCAGAGAGATGTCCAGTATATTTTTTGAAAAAAACAGAAAAAATGCGAACGATTTTCCGAGGCCCGCGCCGAGATTGGCGCGGCGCAAAGTTTTTATTGACAAGCAGGTGAAATAATGGTAAAATCGCAATGTCGTGTATGTACGCAAAAATGTGCTGAATTTCGGGGCGGTGTTGTTTTGGCGGAGGTTCTCAGGGTGGCCGCGGTTTCGGCAGCCGTATTTCTGCTCGCCGCCGCCGCCGTTTACGGTATAACGCTTGCGCGCGCGGCAAACAGCCTGCGTTCGCGCATGGTTTTCACACCCCTGCCGCCCGCCGATAACGGGCATACGGGGCACGCCGCCGCCGCGCTCGCCGAGATCATTAAATTCAAGACCGTTTCGCATGACGACCCTGCCGAAAACGAGTTTTCGGAGTGGGTCAAACTCCGCGACCGTCTGAAAAAAGACTTCCCGCTGACGCACAAAGCGCTCTCGCGTGAGGTTATTTCGGACTACAGCCTGCTTTACATATGGAGGGCGGAGGAGCCGGCGGGTGAGCCGCTGCTTTTGAGCGCGCACCTCGACGTCGCGGACGCCGGAGGGGAATGGGAGCATCCCCCGTTCGGCGGAATTGTCGGCGACGGGTATGTTTGGGGACGCGGCGCGCTGGACTGTAAATGCAATGTCATTGCCATGCTGGAGGCAGTTGAGATACTGCTGGGTGACGGCAAAAGACTGCAACGTGACGTATACCTGGCGTTCAGCCATGATCAGGAGTCGGGAACTGCCGGCGCGGCAGCGCTTTCACGCGTTTTTGCCGAACGGAACCTCTCCTTTTATATGGTGCTGGACGAGGGCGGCTGGCTTACGCGCGGACTGCTGCCGGTGAGGGTGCCGGTGGCGCAGATCGGCGTCGCCGAAAAGGGCCGTATGCGCGTAAAGCTGTCTGTCGAAACAAGCGGGGGTCACGCCTCGTTTCCGCCGGCGCACTCCGCCGTCGGGCTGCTTGCCGAGGCTATAGCGCGCGTTGAGTACAGGCCGCACAAGGCGAGGCTTACGCCCGTAGTCGCGGCGCAGCTTAAAAGTGTTCTGACCGTTATGCCGTTCCGCTGGCGCTATGCGCTTGTCAATATGCCGCTTACTAAGGAAAAAGTGATACGGCTCTGTACGGGCGACAGCAGGCTTAATCCGCTTGTGCGCTCCACCGTTGCGGCCGTAAGGATTGAGGGAGGAAGCTCGGGGAACACGCTGCCGGATTCGGCGAGCGCGTATTTGGACATACGGCTTTTGCACGGGGACGGCGGCGGGGATATGCTTCAGTTCATCAGGGATATGGTATCGGATCTCGGCGTTTTGGCCGAGGAGGCGGATATGATGCCGCCGTCTGAGGTGTCGCCGAGGGACTGCGGGCAGTTTGCGCAGATTAAGGATTGCGTGAGAGAGGTTTTCGGCAGCGTGAAGGTTTCGCCGTCGCTTGCGGTGACCTCGACAAGCTCGCGGCAGTACGAGCGTTTTTGCCCGTATGTTTACCGCTTTTCGCCGTTTGCGCTTACGCCGGCGGATATGGCGCGGCTGCACGGGCGGGGCGAGGGAGTCCGCGTTGATTCGCTGGGGCTGGCCGTTTCGTTTTATAAAGAATTGATAACAAGGATATGCTTGTGAGAATACTGTTGAAAGACTGCTATATTGAGAGGTGACGGCGTTGAAATCATTATCAGATTTATCGGGGGATTTGACAGCTCTGGTTGACAGGATATTTGCCTCGATACTGAAGATTGATTATCTCTATAATACAGACGGCGCGCGTACGAAAACCAATATGGGCCTGCTTGTCATCATATTGGCCGTGAGCGGTTTTGTAAACAGCGTGGCCGCGATGATAACGGACAGAAGCTGGTACGGGATTGCCGAGGTTGCGGTGGTCATCGCTCTGGGCGTGATATTCTATATGCTTATAAACCGGACCCCCAGCTCGAAGCTTGTCTCATTATATGTTACGGTAAGTATATGGGCGCAGTTTGTGCTTGCGCCGAGCGGCTCGGCCGTGAACACCTTTTTGTATCTGCTGTATCCCGTCGCGCTGTGTATATTCCTCGGCAACGCGCTGGGCATAAGAATGACGATACTGACGGCGTTTAATTTAATGATTTGCTTCTGGTGGTGGCGCGGCAGCCTGGCGGTGACCGCGTCGGGCGAGGTTCTGACGCAGTTCGTCGTTTCCTTTATCTGCGCCGGCATATTCGCGGTGATGGTCGAGATCGTCCACGGCAGGACGTTCGAGCGGCTTACGTTCCTGACGCGGCAGATAACGGACGATTCGTATACCGACGCGCTTACGCGGCTGCTGACCCGGCGCGCCTTTAACGAGCGCTTCGCAAGGAGCATCGAGGAGCAGGCGGCGCAGGGCAAGCCGGTTTTTGTTGTGATGTGTGATATAGATCATTTCAAAAGGGTCAATGATACTTACGGGCATCATATCGGCGACGAGGTGCTGAAGCATGTGGCCGATATTATCTCGAAATACGCGATGGGCAGGGACGTGTGCTTCAGATGGGGCGGCGAGGAGTTTCTTATATTCCTGCACGAGCAATCGACGATACGCGCGGTGGACGCGGTGAACCGTATACGCATTGTGCTGGAATTTACGCATTTTACGTCGGCTACCGTCGGGACGATAAAGGTGACCATGAGCTTCGGGCTGCATCAGTATGATACGACCATGTCTATGGATAAGAATATATCGGTCGCGGACGGATACTTATACGCCGCTAAACAAAACGGAAGGAATCGCGTGGAATACGCGACACAAGGAGAATAATGGAAACGGTAAACAAGGGCTACAGTGAGAAAAAATTATCACCGAGCGCGCGGGAGATAAAAAACGCCATAGCCGGCAAGACGTACCGGCATTTCGCCAGAGAGGTGGAAAACGCCACAAAGGAGCAGATATTCAAGGCGTGCGCGCTGGTTGTGCGCGACCTGATAACCGCGCGGGCGGCCGGAAACGGCGCCGCGAGGGACGCGGACAGGCAGGTGCATTATCTTTCGCTGGAGTTTCTTTTGGGGCGCTCGATAGCGAAGAATATGTTCAATCTGGGCATATATGAGGATATGCGGGCGGCGCTTGCCGATTTGGGGATAGACATAGACGATGTGCTGGAGACGGAGCCGGACGCGGCGCTCGGCAACGGGGGCCTGGGGCGTCTGGCGGCGTGCTATCTCGATTCGCTCACGTCCCTTGGCATTACCGCCACGGGGTATTCGATATGCTATCATCTGGGGATGTTTAAGCAGAAGATATTCGAGGGGCAGCAGATAGAGCTTCCCGATCCGTGGCTGGAGCTGGGCGACGTTTGGCTGATGCCGGCGATGGACGAGATAGAGGAGATACGCTTCGGCGGGCGCGTTGAGGAGTACTGGGAGAACAACTGCATGTACAAGCGGCTTGCGGATTACACGACCGTTCAGGCCGTGCCGATGGATATGCGCGTCGCGGGATACGGCACCAACCATACCAACACGCTGAGGCTTTGGGACGCGAAATCGCCCAAGGTCCTTGAGATGAGCCTGTTTTCGCGCGGGGAGTATATGCGCGCCGTTGAGCAGAACGCGATGGCGGAGGTTATATCGCAGATACTATACCCCGAGGACAACCATTACGAGGGGAAGCTGCTGAGGCTGAGGCAGCAGTACTTCTTTGTGTCGGCGACATTGCAGTGCATTGTGCGCAAGCACCGCGCGCGGCACGGCACGCTGAACAACTTCCACATAAAGCATGTCATACACATAAACGACACGCACCCGACGCTTGTTATACCCGAGCTGATGCGGATACTGCTCGATGAGGAGCGCATGGACTGGGATCAGGCGTGGACGATTGTTTCGCATACGGTGGCGTATACTAACCACACGGTGCTGGCCGAGGCGTTGGAATGCTGGCCGCAGAGTACGTTTGAGATGTTGCTGCCGCGTATATGGCAGATTGTCTGTGAGTGCAACGACCGTTATCTCGATATGATACGCAGCAGGTATCCCGACGATTATAACCGTCAGGCCGTCATGGCTATCGTATGGGACGGGCAGGTGAGGATGGCGAACCTGTGCGTTTACGCGTGCTACGCGGTAAACGGGGTTTCGCAGCTTCACAGCAAGATATTGCAGGAGAATATATTCGCGCCGGAATATGAGATGTGGCCGAGGAAATTCTATAACGTGACGAACGGAGTCGATCACCGGCGCTGGCTGTCGCAGATAAATCCGAGGCTGCACGGGCTTATATGCGAGCTGGCCGGCGACGACGGCTATCTGAAGCATCCGAACGAGCTGCAGAAGCTGGCGCAGTTCTCACGCCGCAGAGACGCGCAGAGCCGCTGGGAGGAGATAAAGCGGGCGAATAAGGCCGATTTTTCCAACTGGCTCCGCAGGGAGCAGGGGGTTATGATCGACCCCGACACCATTTTTGACGTACAAGTGAAACGCCTGCATGAGTATAAGCGCCAGCTGCTTAACGTGCTGCATATCATATCGCTTTACCAGCGGCTGACGGAGAATCCTGACATGGATTTCGAGCCGAGGACGTTTCTTATTGGCGCGAAGGCCGCGAGCGGCTATTACGCCGCGAAGAGGATTATTCAGCTTATCAATTCGCTGGCGCGCGAGATAGACAACGACGAGCGCGTTAAGGGCAAGCTGAAGCTGGTGTTTTTGGAAAACTACCGCGTTTCGATGGCGGAGAAGCTGATACCGGCGAGCGAAATAAGCGAGCAGATTTCGCTGGCGGGCAAAGAGGCGTCGGGCACGGGGAACATGAAGTTTATGCTGAACGGCGCTTTGACCATCGGGACGATGGACGGCGCGAATATTGAGATGGCGGAGGTTCTGGGGCTGGACAACATCTTTATATTCGGGCTTACGGCGGTGATGGCGGATCAGATGCGCCGCGAGGGATATAACCCGCTGCAATACTATGACCGCGACGAAACGCTGAAGGCCGCCGTTGATCTGCTGTCGTTCGGGTTCGGCGACGGGCGGAGCTATGCGGATATAGCAAACTCGCTGATTCTGGGCAACCCCTCGGACAGCTATATGCTGCTCGCGGACTTTGAGAGCTATCGGATGCGGCACGCCGACGTCGCTAACGCATACCGCGACCGCGAGAGGTGGAACCGGATGTCGATGATGAACACGGCGCAGGCGGGCGTTTTCGCCGCCGACCGCGCCGTCAGCCAGTACGCGAGGCATATCTGGAACGTCTAGGCAGGCGCCCTGCCAGGCAATGAGGGGGTTCCACCCCCGTACCCCCGAGTAATTTTGCGGGCGCCGCGCTATACAATGTAAATTGGAGGATTTCATAATGGGAAAACCGTTTTATCTTACAACGGCTATAATATATACGTCGGGCAGGCCGCATATCGGCAATATGCTCGACCCTGTGCTTGCCGACGCCATAGCGCGGTTTCAGCGGCTGCGCGGGCGCGACGTGTATTTCCTCACCGGCACGGACGAGCACGGGCAGAAGATACAGAAGGCCGCCGAGGCGCTGGGGCTGACGCCGCGGGAGCATGTCGATAAGCTGGCGGCCGAGGTGCGCCGCCAATGGGATCTGCTCGGCACCGGCTATGACCAGTTCATAAGGACGAGCGATGAGCGGCACAAGGCGATTGCTCAGAAGATATTCAGGCGCTTTTATGATAACGGGGATGTTTATAAGGGCGAGTATTCGGGGCTTTACTGTCTGGACTGCGAGACGTTTTATACGGAGACGCAGGCGGGCGGCGGCAAGGCCTGCCCCGAATGCGGCGCGGCGCTGAAGGAGGCCAAAGAGGAGGCGTATTTCTTCAAGCTCTCGAAGTACGCGGACAGGCTGATGGCGCATATGGACGCGAACCCGGGCTTTATCCAGCCGGAGTTCCGCAAAAACGAGATGGTGGAGAATTTCCTGAAGCCGGGCTTGCAGGACCTCTGCGTGACGCGGACGTCGTTTACATGGGGGATTCCCGTGGATTTCGACCCCGGGCATGTCATGTATGTGTGGGTGGACGCGCTGTCAAACTATATAACGGCGCTGGACTATGACACGGAGGGCGAGAGCGGCGAGCTGTACAATAAATACTGGCCGCCGCAGGTGCAGATTATCGGCAAGGATATACTGAGGTTCCATTCGATATACTGGCCCATTATGCTGATGGCGCTGGATGTGCCGCTGCCCGAGACGATTCTGGCGCATCCGTGGGTGCTTATGAACGAGGCGAAGATGTCGAAGTCGAAGGGCAACGTCGTCTATGCCGACGAGCTGGCGGAGCGCTACGGCGTTGAGGCCGTGCGCTATTTCCTGTTAAGGGAGCCGACGCTGGGCAATGACGCGTCGCTGACAAAGGACAAGTTCATCGGGCGTATAAACGCCGATTTGGCCAACGATTTGGGCAATCTGCTGTCCAGGACGGTCGCTATGACGGAGAAATATTTCGGCGGGATAATACCCGACGAAAAGGAATTTGAGCCGATAGACGGGGAGATAGAGGCGCTGGCCGCCGAAACCACCGGCGCGGCCGCAGGTTATTACGAGCGCTATCAGACCGCGAACGCGCTTGCGGAGATATGGAAGCTGATCTCGCGCGCCAATAAATATATCGACGAAACTACGCCGTGGATACTGGGCAGGGATGAGAGCAAAAAACCGAGGCTTGCCGCCGTGCTTTGGACGCTGTGCGAGGTGCTGCGCGGGGTGTCGGTGTTTGTCGAGCCGGCGCTGCCGTCGTCCGCGGCGGAGATACGGCGCCAGCTGGGGCAGGACGGGCAGATAAGCTGGGAGCAGGCGGCGCGGTGGGGCAACGCGTTTCATGTCAAGAAGGGGGGCGCGCTTTTCCCGAGACGCGCCTTGGAGGACGAGCTTAAATACTGGGACGGGGAGTAGATGCTCATGTTCAAGGTTTTCGACTCGCGCGACGAATATTTCCGAAGCCCTTACGGAGCGGTGACTCAGGGCACCGAGGTAGAGATAAAATTCTGTCCCCCACGGGCGTGGGGGACTAAGCAAGTTACGCTTATGGTGTGGTATGACGACAGGAGCGAGATGGCCGAGATGCCGATGAGATGGGCGGGGCTGAACGGCGCGAACGACGTGTACCGCGGCGTTATACCCACGGAGGGCGCGATCGGGCCGCTATGGTATCATTTCAGGATAGAGCGGCTTGACGGGCGCGCGGATTACTACGGCAACAACCAACGGTGCCGGGGCGGCACGGGACAGCTGTATGAAAGCGATCCGCCGGGGTATCAGATTACGGTGTATCTGCCGGATTACAGCGTGCCGGACTGGTACGGCAACGGTATCACGTATCAGATATTTCCCGACAGGTTCCGCAGGGCAAAGGTTCCCGAGCCCGTTAAGGGGCGCGTTATTCATGAGGATTGGGAGGAAATGCCCGTACATCGGCCTGACGCGAACGGCGAGGTGCTGAACAACGACTTCTTCGGCGGGTCGCTGGCGGGCGCGCGGGAGAAGCTGGAATATCTGTACGATATGGGCGTTACGACGATATATTTTAATCCCGTGTTTCAGGCGTTTTCCAACCACCGCTATGACACCGGCGACTATATGAAAATCGACCCCATGATCGGCACGGAGAAGGAGCTGGCGGAGTTCTGCCGCGAGGCGAAGGAGAAATACGGTATACGCGTGCTGCTGGACGGCGTGTTTAACCACACGGGGTTCGATTCGCGGTATTTCAACGGGCGCGGGACATATGACAGCCTCGGGGCGTATCAGTCAAAGGAATCGCGCTTTTACGAGTGGTATGACTTTCAGGAGTGGCCGGATAAATACTCGTCGTGGTGGGGGATATACACCCTTCCGCAGGTGAATGAAAGCAGCAGGAGCTACATAGATTTCATTATAAACAGCCGCGACAGCGTTGTGCGCCGCTGGGCGCGCTCGGGGATTTCGGGCTGGAGGCTGGACGTCGCCGACGAGCTGCCGGACGAGTTTATAGAGCAGTTCAGGACGGTGATGCGCGAGACGAACCCCGAGGCCGTGCTTATCGGCGAGGTCTGGGAGGACGCGAGCAACAAGACGGCGTATGGCAAGCGCCGCCGTTATTTGCTGGGGCACGGGCTGGACAGCGTGATGAACTACCCGTTTCGGAGCGCGCTGATAGGGTATCTGCGCGGCGGCGACGCGCGCGAATTTGTTGAGGATATGGAGTGCCTGCGCGAGAATTATCCCAAGCTGGCGTTTTTCTCGCTGATGAACCTGATCGGGACGCATGATTCGCCGCGCATACTGACGGTGCTGGGCTGTGACGAGGCGGATTACGGACTTTCAAAGGACGAGCGCGCGGAGAAAAAGCTCTCCCGCGTCCAGCGGGCGCTGGGGCTGGCAAGGCTAAGGCTTGCCACGGCGATACAGTTCACGTTCCCAGGGTCGCCGCTGGTGTATTACGGCGACGAGGCGGGCATGGAGGGGTTTGAGGACCCGTTTAACCGCAAGGGCTATCCGTGGGGCAAAGAGGACAAGGGCCTTTTAAGCTGGTACAGGCATTTGGGCAACGCGCGCCGCAACAGCGAGGCGCTGCGTTCGGGGGAGATTATCTGGCGCTATGCACGCGAGGGGCTGCTGGTCTATGAGCGCGCCGGAGTGCATGAGAGCGTTGTGGTGGCGGTGAACGCGTCGATGAAACGGATGAGCTGTGAGCTGGACTGGGGCTCGGCGGCGGCGACGGATCTGATAACGGGGCGGTCGCTGAGGAATATAACTCCGGTGCTGAATCTGGAGGTCGAGCCGATGAGCGTTATGCTGCTGCTATGCTGATATTTGACGAGCTGACGGTCTCGCAGTTCGCGGGGCTGCGCGAGGGCTGCGGGCTTTCGCCGGTGGACGGCGGGCTGGTGGTCCGCGCTCTGGTTTCTTCGCTTTTCACGCTGAGCTGCGAGGTTGACGGCAGGACGGCCGGTATGCTGAGGGTTGTGGGCGACGGGGCGTTTGTGGCGGTCATATGCGATGTGATCGTGCTGCCGGAGTACCGGCGCAGGGGCATCGGGACGGCTATGGTAAACGCCGCGCTGGAGAGAATTGGGCGCGAGATGCCCGGCGGTATGAGGATCTCCGTTATGCTGACATGCGCCGCCGAGCGCGAGGGATTTTATAAGAAAATAGGGTTTTTTACCTTGGACAGGGATGTTCAGGGTGTGGCGATGCAGACATTTGTAAAAGGGAGCGCGGTTTGATTTGACATTTTGCCGGCTCGGTGCTACAATAAAAAGAAAGCGGGCGGCCGCGGGCCGTTTCCGCAGCCATAAAGGAGGAACATCATGTCACTTAAAATTTTCAATAACAACGGTATGATAGCCGTGTCGGCCAAGGTGTTCACCACTATAAGCGGCTGGGTCGCCATGAACTGCTTCGGCGTTCGCGGCATGGCGGCGCGCTCGGTGTCGGACGGGCTTGTCAGCCTTTTGCGGCGCGGCAGCGTATCTAAGGGGATCAAGGTGGAGTTGGACGAGGATGAATCTGTCCAGATAGAGATGCATATAATTGTTGAGCATGGGGTGAATATCCCCGAGGTGACAAAATCCATAAGGCATCATGTGTGCTATATGGTTGAGAAGCTTACGGCCGTCAGGGTGTCAAGGGTAGATGTGTTCGTTGACGGTATGCTTGCGGGGAGATAGGTGATGGCGTTGAGGTATTGTGACGGGACGGCCTTCTGCCGCATGTTCGCCTCCGGCGCGGCTGCGATGGAAAACGCCGTTACGGAGGTAAACGAGCTGAATGTCTTTCCCGTGCCCGACGGGGACACGGGTATAAATATGTCGATGACGATGAACGCGGGGCTTAGAGAGATGAACGGCGGCAACACGCACGCCGGTCAGGCCGCCGGCGCAGCCGCGCAGGGGCTTTTGAGGGGCGCGCGCGGCAACTCCGGCGTTATACTGTCGCTTTTGTTCAGGGGGTTTGCCAAGACGGTCAAGAATATGGAGGTCATTGACGGCGCGGCGTTTGCCGCCGCGATGGCCGAGGGCGTGAATACGGCTTATAAGGCCGTCATGAAGCCCGCCGAGGGCACGGTACTCACGGTTTCGCGGGTATCCGCGCGGCGCGGCGTGGAATACGCCGCGAACGGCGCCGATCTTGACCATGTGCTGGAGGAGATGCTGTCAAGCGCAAACGCCGCGCTGGCGGAGACTATATATCAGAACCCCGTGCTGGAGAAGGCGGGGGTTATCGACGCGGGCGGGCGCGGGCTTTGTATCATCTTTGAGGGGATGCTTGCCGCGCTGAAGGGGAAACCGGTAAAGCCGCTTGACTTGAACGGCGGCGCGGGCCGCGAGGCGGCGCGGTTCTCGGATTTCTCGAGCGAGGAGATACTCTTCGGGTATTGCACGGAGTTTTTGATTAAGCGGCCACGAAACGACAAGAAGGACCCCGCGCGTCTGCGCGCGGTGCTTGAAACCTGCGGCGACAGCCTTGTGTTTGTGGACGACGAGGAGATAATAAAGGTACATGTACACACCGACAATCCCGGGCGCGTGCTGGCGCAGGCGCTCGCGTACGGCGAGCTTACGTCGGTGAAAATCGAGAATATGCGCGAGCAGCATACGGAGATGGTTAGCTTTCAGGACGCGCCGGCCCCTAAACCGGCGCCCGCGGCGGCGCCGCCGAAGGATTACGGCTTTGTCGCCGTTTGCGCGGGCGGCGGGCTGGAGGAGATATTCTATGACTTGGGCGTTGACAGCATTGTGCGCGGCGGGCAGACGATGAACCCGTCCACGCAGGAGATTTTGGACTCTGTTAAGGTGATAAACGCCGAAACGGTGTTTGTGCTGCCGAACAATAAAAATATCATTATGGCCGCCGAGCAGTGCGTGCCGCTTTCGGACAAAAACGTCGTTGTGATACCGTGCAGGAACATACCGCAGGGCGTTTCGGCTATGCTGAGCTTTGACGGGGCCGCCACGGCTGAGGAGAACCGCGCGAATATGACGGAGGCGCTGGGCGGGGTCACGAGCGTTCAGATAACCGCCGCCGCGCGCGACTCGCAGTTTGACGGCATGGATATAAACGAGGGCGACCACATGGCGCTGATAAACGGCGCGCTGTATTTAAGCGATCCGTCGCGCGGCGCTGTCCTGAGCGCGGCCGCCGGCGCGCTGGCGGAGAGAGAGCCGTCGTTTGTGACGATCTATTACGGAGAGGACGTAGGCGAGGACGAAGCCGCGGAGGCGGCGGAAACGCTGAAAAGGCATATGCCGGAGGCGACCGTGCAGGAGGTGCCGGGCGGGCAGCCGGTGTACTCGTATATCATTTCGGCGGAATAGAGATGAGAGTAGCGGTTATAGACGGTCAGGGCGGCAGGATGGGGCAGATGGTGATCGAGCGCGTAAGGAGCGAGGGCATTGTCTGTGAATTGATCGCAATTGGGACAAACAGCATTGCCGCGTCGGCTATGCTGAAAGCGGGGGCGGACGCCGGAGCGTCAGGAGAAAACCCCGTCGTCGCGGCGAGCCGCAGCGCCGATGTGATTATAGGGCCGGTCGGGATCATCGCCGCGGATTCCATGCTCGGCGAGGTGACGCCCGCGATGGCGGTGGCGATCGGGCAGAGCGGGGCGAGGAAAATCCTGATACCGGTGAATCTCTGTAATAATTTTATAGTCGGCGTGCGGCCGCAGCCGCTTGCAAAGCTCATAGCCGAGGCTGTGGAACAGCTTAAACCGGAGCAATCACGGCAGAAGCCGGAATAGCATATATAATGTTTCATAATCGCGTCATGAAGGCGCGCTCCCGTCCAAGACAGGAAATATAATTAAGGGAGATTGATTATGAGCGTCAACAACAAAAGAAAGCACCTGAGCAACCTTATTATCGCCGCTGTTTGTCTGGCTTTGGCCATGGTTCTGCCGTTTCTGACGGGTCAGATACTGCAGATAGGCAGCGCGCTGAGTCCCATGCACATCCCTGTTTTCCTTTGCGCTTTTTTCTGCGGGCCTTATTACGCGGTGATTGTGGGCGCGGTATCGCCGCTTCTGCGGTTCGTTCTGTTCGGGATGCCGCCGATTTTTCCCATAGGCGCCGCTATGTGCTTTGAGCTTGCCGTGTACGGGCTGGCGGCGGGGCTGCTGTACAAAACGCTTCCCCAAAAGAAAGGCTTTGTATTTGCTTCGCTTATAGCCGCGATGCTGTGCGGGCGTGTCGTTTGGGGAGCTGCCATGGCCGTGCTGTCGGGCGCGGCGGGAAACGCTTTTACATGGCGGATGTTTTTGGCGGGCGCGTTTACAAACGCGATACCGGGGATCATACTGCATATCATTTTGGTTCCCGCTGTTGTTATAGCTTTGGCGCCGCGCTTACATAAAAGGAATAATTGAACCGGAGTCTGTGCATAATATTCCCATAACTTTAATTTGGAGTGATATTATGCAGGTTTCACAACTGATGAACACCAACGTGGTCAGCGTCACACCCGGCGAGACCGCGACGCTTGCCGCGCGGCTTTTGAACCGCCACAACATAGGCGCGCTGCCCGTTTGCGGTATTGACGGGCGGCTGAAGGGCATACTGACCGACCGCGACATTGTTCTCAGATGCGTCGCCGCCGAAAACGACCCGGACACCACGACGGTCGGCGATATTATGAGCCGCGGCGTTATCAGCGTTTCGCCGGACGACGACGTGTGCGAGGCGGCGCGTATAATGGCGGGGGATCAGGTGCGGCGGCTGCCGGTTACACAGGACGGGCGCGTTGTGGGGATGCTGAGTCTTGGCGATATGGCGCGGCGGCGCGAGTTTGACATGGAGGCCGCCAAGGCGCTTTCGGATATTTCGAGCAATATAAAGAGAATCTGAATGTTTTTTCGCGCGGCGGTTTGCGGGGCGTAAGGGCCCGCAAGCCGCTTTTTATCGGCGTTTTCTCACGTATAACGGCGGTCTGAAATTACCCTAAAAAATTTTTTTATTTATTTTGCATAAAACGCTTGACAAAAGGAATAGAGAGTGCTAGACTGATAGAGCGTCCGAGGGAAGCGGTTGGTGAAAACTGCATAAACGAACCCTGCGGAACGAGTGAATTTAGTCAATATGACTAAAACGCACATTGTAAATTAAACAACGTGACGAAGAAAGAGTAAAGAAAGAGACCAGCGAGGGCGGCGTCAGATAACAGTTAACAGATAACAGTTAACAGTTGGTTGACGTTGCAATAAATTTGAGTGTAACAAGCAGCTAGGTAACTAGCGCTCTGAGAGATGAACGGGTTCTGTTCTGATGGGATGGGGCCTGGTAATAAGTTTAACAGAGAGTTTGATCCTGGCTCAGGACGAACGCTGGCGGCGTGCCTAACACATGCAAGTCGAACGGAGTTGTGCAAAGCACAGAGTGCTTTGCGAAGAGCTAAGAGCAGAGATATAAGAGATAAGAGCAAAGAGTTAAGAAATGGCCGTAGTATGTGCCTCGAACTTAACACTAAGCACTTAACACTTAGAACTTAGCATTTAGCGTTGCGCAGCAAAGCGCTGTGTGCTTTGCGCAGCTTAGTGGCGGACGGGTGAGTAACGCGTGAGCAATCTGCCTTTTGGAGCGGGATAACACATGGAAACAGGTGCTAATACCGCATGAAGTACGCTATAGGCATCTATGGGGTATGAAAGGATGAAAATCCGCCAAGAGATGAGCTCGCGTCTGATTAGCTAGTTGGTGGGGTAACGGCCTACCAAGGCGACGATCAGTAGCCGGACTGAGAGGTTGACCGGCCACATTGGGACTGAGATACGGCCCAGACTCCTACGGG
>Ga0099364_10003910_pt1 | contig 22782 bp, 22 predicted proteins | sample TergutTh196P3_FD_73070 | JGI IMG/M metagenome (GOLD analysis project Ga0099364, IMG submission 73070) | Microcerotermes parvus P3 segment gut microbial communities from Pointe-Noire, Republic of the Congo - Th196 P3 | ecosystem: Host-associated > Arthropoda: Insects > Digestive system > Gut ...
TCCTTGGGGCCCCGGTCTTTTTCCCATCCCCCCAGTACAAGCAGATCGGCCTGCCTGTCTTCTGCAGCTGCCAGAATTTCTGCAAAAATTGTACCCTGGCGTATTTCCTTTTCTATGGCAATTCCCTTTGCCTGTGCCAGCTCTTCCACAAAGGAAAGGTAACGATCTCCGTCGGACTGTAGATTACTCTCATATTCCTGGCTTTCTTCCTGGATAAATATTTTGCTAAGGGCGAGCTTCCTGATGCTGGCTGTGTCCACCACATAAACTGCCGTTAGTTTACAGCTATAGGCCTTTGCCATTACAATGGCGTATTTTGCCGCCAGAATGGAAGCCTCCGAACCGTTAACAGCTACCAGGATATTTGTAAAAAACGGTTTAATCATTCCCTTCCTCTATAAACTGGATTAAAAACCACCGAGGCCTTTTTTCTTAAGCAGCTTGCTTGTAAAAAAGGCATCCCTTTCCCTCTCTTCCAGGACAGACTGAATATGATTTATGGTATCCCTGGCCGTGGGGATTACCATTTTTTCAAGAGCGTTGACCCGCCTCTGGGTTTTATGCAGCTCCCTGGCAAGCCGCCAGGCAATGGTTCTGACAGCTGCCAGCTCTGTAAGGATCTTTAGTAACTTAAAGAATTCTATCACGGTTTCATCACATTCTGCAAATGAATTTGCCGGAGAATATTTGAGTTCCAGTTCCGGAAACTTTATATCTAAACCCAAAAGACCTATTCCCATGATCCTGGATTTTTTTTCAATGAGCTTATAATCATAATGTATGTTCCGGGATAATTTTTCCGCCCGCTCCCTGCCGACATTTATAAGCATACGCTTTAGGGAGGGGTAAGCTGTGTCCACCCGTACATTTAATTCCCTCTCCAGTAACTTTACTTCTTCCACCTTATGCATCAATTCCATCACCAGGATTTCCCGCTTCTGTTCCAAAAGATCATAGCCCTCCAGGGCAGTATTAAGCCTCTCTTTGGTTTTTATGAGGTTACTTTTTGTAGGTGCCATCTGCTCAATGGCCATTTAACTCCCTCCTGCCAAAATAGGATCCAGATACTTTCTTATATGCCCTTGATCAATTCTTAGGAGATCCTCCCTTGGGATTTCTGTAAGGGTCTTCCAGCCCAGATCCAGGGTTTGTCCTATATCCCGGTTTTCAAATTCCCCCTGGCTAAGAAAAACAGATTCAAACTTTTCGGAAAATTTTAGGTACTGCTTGTCCACAGCGGACAGCTCCTCTTCGCCGATAATGGAAGCCAGGTTACGGACTTGCTTGACATGTGAATAGGCGGCAAAAAGCTGGCTGGAAAGATCCTTGTGGTCTTCCCTGGTCATACCCGGCCCTATGCCGTCCTTCATCAATCTTGAAAGGCTGGGGAGACCTGCCACAGGGGGATAAATTCCCCGCTGGAACATTTCCCTGTCCAGTACTATTTGTCCCTCCGTTATAAAACCGGAAAGGTCAGGGATGGGATGGCTGATATCATCGTTGGGCATGGTTAGAATGGGAATCTGGGTGATCGAACCCGAAGAGCCCTTTATCTTCCCTGCCCTTTCGTATAACGAAGCCAGGTCGGAGTAGAGATAACCGGGATATCCCTTGCGGCCGGGAACTTCGCCCCGGATGGAAGAAACTTCCCTGAGTGCTTCGCAGTAATTTGTCATGTCCGTCATTACAACGAGGACGTGCATGTTTCTTTCGTAAGCCAGGTATTCTGCGGCGGTTAAAGCACAGCGGGGAGCCACCAGCCGTTCCAGGCTGGGAGCGTCTGCCAAAGATAAAAAGACAACAACGTTTGCCAAAACACCGGAATGCTCAAAATCGTCCAGGAAAAAACGTGCCACGTCATATTTAACCCCCATGGCGCAGAATACGATCACGAAGCTCTGATTTTCAGAGCCGCTCTGATATGCGACACCGCCGGGCTCTCCGGATCCGGGACTAATTATTTTCGCCTGACGCACTATCTGCGCAGCCAGCCGGTTATGGGGAAGGCCGCTGCCGGAAAATATGGGAAGCTTCTGGCCCCTAATAAGGGTATTCATGCCGTCTATGGCAGAAATACCGGTTTGAATAAAATCCCTGGGATAGTCCCTGGCATAGGGGTTAATGGGAAAACCGTTTACATTATAAAAACTGGAAGAAAAAATTGCCCCGTATCCGTCTATGGGTTCGCCGAGTCCGTTAAAGACTCTGCCCAAAAGCCCGGGCCCCACCCGGAGTTCCATGGGTCTCCCCAGGAATTCTACGCGGCTGTCCTCGGCAGAAAGGCCGGTGGTGGTACCAAAAACCTGAACAGCAGTCCAGTCTTCGCTTATATCTACCACCTGACCAAGCCTGCGCTCTCCGTCCCTGTCGTAAACCAAAACTACTTCGTTAAAACGCACATTCTGGCTTCTGGCGGTAATAACCACCGGCCCGTCGATACGGGTTAAACCCCGGAACTCAATACCCCTCATAAGGATTCCCTCATACGCTGTCCCCGTTCAAGTACATCCAGCTCTGCCCTCATCTCCTGTTCAAATTCTTCAAAGCCCCGGGTGTCGTCATTTTTAATTTGACTCTTCAGACGGGATAGATTTTCCCTTATATCCAGGGTGCTTATTCTAACCAGGGGTGCGCCCAGTTTTATACAGGCCTGAGAACGGCTGTAGAATTCCATAATCAATTCCAAAAGCCTTATCTGCTTAGAAGGCACACAGTACATATCAACTTCGTCGAAGCTATTTTGCTGGAGAAAGCCATTTTTAATAATCTCCGCTGTAAGCAGAACAAGCCGCTGATCATCGGGCAGGGCGTCAGGGCCTATAAGGCGGACAATTTCTGCCAGACGCTGTTCCCTCTTTAAGAGGTCCAGGGCGTTCCTCCTTACCGATACCCATTGGGGATTGATCTTCTCCCACCAGGGTAAAACCTCTTCCACGTACTCGCTGTAGCTTTCTGTCCAGGAAATTGCCGGATAATGCCGGGCATTGGCAAGCTCCCTGTCCAGTGCCCAGAAACAGCGGATAAACCTTTTTGTATGCTGGGTCACGGGCTCAGAGAAATCTCCCCCAGGGGGAGAAACCGCCCCTATAATGGAAATCGATCCTTCCTCGCCCGATAAAGTTCTGACCCTCCCTGAGCGCTCGTAGAACTCCGCCAGCCTTGTGGGGAGATAGGCAGGGAAACCTTCCTCTGCGGGCATCTCCTCCATACGGCCGGAAAGCTCCCTGAGAGCCTCCGCCCAGCGGCTGGTGGAATCCGCCATTATCGCCACATGATAACCCATATCCCGGTAAAACTCCGCGAGGCTTACCCCTGTGTAAATGGAAACCTCTCGAGCTGCTACGGGCATATTGGAAGTATTTGCGATAAGGATGGTCCTTTCCATAAGAGATCTGCCGTTGCGGGGATCTATAAGAAGGGGAAATTCTGTTAATACCTCGGTCATTTCGTTACCCCGCTCCCCGCAGCCTATGTAAATAATCACATCCGCATCGCACCACTTGGCTATGGCGTGCTGGGTCATGGTTTTCCCCGTCCCAAAGCCTCCCGGTATGGCTGCGGTTCCGCCCTTGGAGAGGGGAAAGAAAAGGTCAATAACCCGCTGTCCTGTAATAAGGGGAATATCTGAAGGGAGCCGTTCCGAGGAAGGTCGGGAAACACGCACAGGCCACCACTGGGCAATGGGAATCTCCCTGCCCCTTTGGGTGCGGGCAATAATCGAAGATATCGTGAGGTCTGCCCCAGGGCTAAGTTCGGTAATAAAGTCATCTCGGCCGCTGCGTGACCCGGCAGTCATGGGGGGTACCATTATTTTACAGCTGATGCTTTCTGTTTCCTTCACTGTCCCCAATACAAGGCCGGGAAGAGCAGGAATTTTTTCTCCCTCCGCCAGCTTTTTCATCAAAACCGGGTCAGGAACAAAGGGCCAGAGCCGCTGGGGGTCCAGGGGCTCTCCGCGGCTGCCGGCCTCCATGAATGCATCGCTCTTTTTATAGAGCTCTTCCAGGGGACGCTGAATGCCGTCGTAAATTGTACCAATAAGGCCAGGTCCCAAAAGCACCGAAAGGGGGCGTCCCGAGGAAACTACCTCAGCCCCTATCATTAGTCCCGTGGCATCTTCGTATACCTGAATTACTGCCTCGTCCTTTTCCAGCCTGATAATTTCCCCTATAAGACATTTTTCTCCCACCTCCACCACATCGAAGAGGCCTGCAGCGCCAAGACCCTGGGCGTGAATGATGGGTCCGGATATTCTTTTTACCTGACCCTTAATCATTCAGGACTCCATCGCTTAACAGAGCCGAAGCCAGCTCCGCCCTTCTGGCTTTTAGGATTGCGGCAGCGGCAGTTTTAACCGAAGCGTTAATTTTCATGCTTTGGGTATTGATGGTTATCGCTGGAAAGCCCTGAACATCACTGTCTTCTTTAACTTCCCAGCTTTCGGATTCGGGAACCTTCTTTAAAATAGCTTCAGCTTCGGTAAAACTTAAATTGGAATAATGAACTGTGACACTTTCCAGAATCTTTCCTATCCTAATGGCCGCTACATTTTCCAAAGTTGTCTGTACTCTGTTACCGGTCCAGGATTTTAAGCGCCCCACAAGCTCCCTTTCCAGAACAGAAAGAAGTTTTTCCCGCGGAAGGGAATGGAGAAAATCGTCCATGGCTTTAAGAATAAGTTTTTCTGCAGTTTCAGATCTCAAGCGCCTTTGATCCAAAGGAAGCCGTGCAAAAATTTCTTCTTCTATTTTTTCCGAGCGTTCGGCATAATTTTTTCTAATGGAATTTATGGCTGTCTCTATCCTTTTATCCCAATCCCGGGTTTGATCCTCCAGGGCATTGGATGCGGTTAAAAGAATTTCATGGGCCTTCTGCCGGGCATCCTCCAGGATCTCCCTGTCCAATACCTCAGTACTTTTTAGTTCTTCCATAACCCAAACCTAGATCCTAATTCCTATTGCTTCCCTGATTAAATCAACCAGGGTTTTACGGCCTGGATGCTTTCCCATCAAGCCCGGTATTTCCACAATCAGGGGATAACGATCGGAAAGCTGCCATTGTATGATATAATCCTCCAGCCATTCTGCTACTTCCTCGGTAATGATCAGAACCTGGCAAGTGTCCAGATTTGGCAATACCGCTCCGGCAGTTTCATCATAGCCTTCGGTAATTTTACGGAAAGCCTGCTGAGCATCATAGGCATTCGATACAGAAGTACCCTTTATGCCAATAAAATGAAAGGCAGTGAGCAGTTCAGGATCACCCAGGAAAAAATAATCCATAAATTGTTTTATACCACCAGTATTAACAGAGCTACCAGGAATCCCCAGAGACAGATACCTTCAGCAAGACCTGCATAAGGCAGAGCCTTTCCGGCAAGTTCCGGGTTCTCGCTCATGGCACCCATGGCAGCTGCTCCTATCTGACCCACAGCCATGCCGCCGGCTATGCAGGAAATTCCCACAGATGCAGCCGCAGCGATGTACTTCCACATTGCGACTGACGAAGATTCAGCTTCTTCTGCATGTGCTTCCTGGGAAAAAATCAGAGGAGGTGCAAAAATAAAAACAAGGGCAGCGATTAAAATAAATTTTTTCATACTTAACTCCTTCTAAAACGGAATGGGTTGAATTCCACCCCTGTTTCTGTAAAAAATTTACTAAAAAATTCATAGTACTGCAGCCGTACTACCTGTATGGCTACGATCAATCCTTCCAGGAGAATGATGATCGTATTCCCAAAAATAAGTATCAGAATGCTAAAAACTGTGCCTACCGGAACCGCAGAGACTTCTTCGGAAAAACGGAAAACAATATAGGCAAGTACCGCATGAGACAGGGCAAAGGCACCTACCCTAAGAAAGCTCACCGTATTGGAAACAAGACCGGAGACCGTATCCAGAATTTCCACAAAACCTTCCATTATGAAGGTCATAAAACCCTCAGTAAAAACCGGCCTTTCTCCGGAAATAAGGCGCCAAATTGCAGGTCCCAGGAAGATCATTAGAATGGGTAATATCAATCCCGCCATATCTATCCAGGTAAAATTGAATGCGGCAGCTCCGGGTCTCAGCATGGAAAGTGCAAAGCGGACGGCGATGAAGATGGCATACCAGAAGAGCATAATCCCAGGCAGACCGGTTTTGGAGAAAAATGCCTTTTCGTATTTTTTTAGAACGGTTTGGTTTATTATGTTAACTATAAGACCCGCCGAATTTAATAATACCCCAATAGATACCGTAAAGCCAAAGAAGTAGAATAGCCTGGAAACGCTGCCTCCCAGTTCCGCCAGGGGCATGATAGTCAGAATCCGGTCCATAGGCCGGCCAAAAATTAGGGAAGTAATTGCCCTGGTAGGACCTTCCAGAACTGCTTCATTTGTAAAGAAGCTGCCTGTCAATAACCCCATGATCATCGAGGCAACCCCCACTGCCATTAAGGGTACTGAATACCTGCCAAAGCGGGAAAGGAAGGAGGGACCTCTTTTACCGGTAAGTATGCCCAGGAGAAAGAGCACCATCCCCTGACCAAGGTCTCCAAACATAATTCCAAAGAGCATGCAAAACGATAGTGCTACCAGGGGAGTGGGATCTATGGTTCCGTAGAGGGGGGCGCCGTAGGTGAAGACTATACCTTCAAAACCTTTTACAAAGGCGCCATGATTCATATAGGCAGGAACTTTTTCCTTGCCTCCTTTTACCTTTTCAAGCTCCTCTGGGTCATAGGTCCATACTGCTATTCTGCCTTCGGTAAGTTTTTCCAAATCCTCAACCATGGCATTTACCCTCTCCGCCGGAACCCAGCCGGATAGGAGATAAATATTTTCTGTAGACACTAGCCGGCGTTTTAACTGCTCCACTATGGCTGCCATAAGATAGGAAGCAGCCAGACTCTTTAGAGCTGCCCCGTATTCTTCACCGAGCAATTTTCTCCTATTGCCAATGTCTTCGAGATCTGCATCTGCTTTTTTAAGCCTGTCCTCCAGACCTTCCAGAAGTTCCGTGGGTATACCTTTATAGTTTTCAGGAATATCGATGGGCACAAATTCCATTTTTCTTAGTTCCGAGTCCAGGGCAAAGCGGCCTTTACGGGAGGCCGCTGCCAGAATCCGGCCTCCGGCGGACCCCCCTGAGTCCACAGGGTCTAGGGGAATAATCAGGGCGTGTTCGGTCAGATTCCGCCGGAGTTCTTCCTGCCGCCGGGAATCTAAACGGCCCACCCTAAGGGTAAGATATGAAAGTTGATCCAGATCTGAAAATGCTGCGTTAAGGTTGGAAAATGCCTTTGCTTCATTAAGGGTTTCTTCTACCTTCCGTCTCTCTTCACGGCAATCACGCTCCTGATTGTTCAGAGAGGAAATTACCGAAATAATTTTTTCCATAAGCAGGGTCTCTGCCTCGCCCGGGAGGCTGCTGGATTCCTCAGGCTCAGAGGGTAAAACCAGATCCAGCCATGATGCAGCCTTTGCCAATTTATCCAGGCTTTCCTGTATCTGCCTGTAAACTCCATTGTCGAGACTGCGGTCATCCGGGGTATCACCCTCCAGAGAAAGGTGCAATAAAGCCAGGCGTCCCAAAAACTGAATGACCTCATCGATATCCCGTTTTAACACACTAAGCTCGATCTGCTTCATTTTTTTGGATCGCAGTTTACCGGATAATTTCAAGATTCCACCCCCAACATTGAAAATATATCCCGGCTGGACATACTTATATTTAATCCTTCAACACTGCTGGTAAGAACATCCTCTTCAAATTGTTTGAGCTTTATAAAACAAAAAATGCTGTCCAGGGAAAAAGGATGAAGGTGGAAATGTCTTTTTGAAATGCTGTAGAGATACCTGGAAGCAGCGTTTTGAAAATATCTTGGATCCGCCTTCCACTGCCTTGGACCTGAATCGGGATTTAAAAATGCCCTCCAGCGCCAGGAAGACCAGGCAGAATAATCGTCTAAAGGAAATTCCAGACTACGGAGCGCTTCATCTGCCAGGGATCGGTTTTTTGCCCTGGCGGGAATATAAATAAGATGGGATTTTATTTCATCCGAAGACATTCCATAAAAAGTACGGAGCCTTAGAGCCAGACAGGAGTCTATCAGGGAAATTTCGTCGGAAAGTATCTTTTCGGTTAATTGTCTGTCTTTCCGGGGCAGGACCAAGAGGGACTTCCAGAGGGCATCATAATATTTCCGGTCCAGGGTAGACTGCAGCAAGAGATCCTCCTGTCCCTCTTTTAAAATATTATCTATTTCCAAAAGAAAAGCAAAGTCCGTTCCTTTAACCATGGCAGACAAATCCGGCCAGGCATCAAAACGAATAGTTTGAAAGCGCCCAAGATCAGTATGCACTGGAGGTTTTGTTTCATTCATTTGCAGGGAAAAAATTACACCCTTTATGTCTGTATATTCATAGCTGCGAAGAAGGAACAAGAAAAAATCAGGAGGATTGGAAAAACAGTTAAATATGGAAATGATGGAATTCACCGCCCTTTCGATAATCCTGTCTTCCAGATCTACAAGGAGTTCCTTCTCGGGTAAATTTCTGAAGGAGTCAGGGAAAATCATCCTGTCCAGCTCGGAAAGCCTGCTAACCTGTTCCAGCCTTTTTATTCTCTTACCAATGAATGACTTACCTATTATCCCGCAGGCTTTGGCATAGGCATAGGACATTTCTCCCATGGCGGCTCTATTTTTCAATCAGAAGCCTCTCTGCCAAAGCAGTAAAAGCCTGCATATCTATGGATTGAGTTTTAAGGCTTTCCTTATACAGTTCCAGCTGCTGCCGGTATTTTTCCTTTATGTTGGAAAGATTCTGTTTAAAATTATTCTCCAGCAGCTCCACTTCCCGGGCATAGATCTCTTCATAACGGGTTCGGTTCTGCTTTTCCCCCTCGGCTGTCTTCCGGTCAGCTTCGGCATGGGCATCATATATCAGGGTATTTGCTTTTTTTTCCATGGACAGTAAATGCTGTAAAATTTCCTGATCTTCCATAGGTTTACCTTGGCTAAAGATTAATTTTCTCTGTCTTCGTATTTTTTTATTATTTGGGAGACCCCATCGGGATTTTCCTGGGCAATAAGATCCGAATAAAATCCTGGGTTATTCAATAATCCCGCCAAACGTGTTAAGAGCTCCATATACTTTTCTGTAAAAGATTTGGATGCAAGAAGCAAAAAAATCAAAAATACCGGCTCATTGTCGGGTGCATTATATTCAATACCTTTTTTGGAAATTCCAATAATTCCTTTAACCCCATTCACAGCATTGGTTATTCCGTGAGGAATGGCAACTCCTTCCATTATACTCGTAGGCATTTTGGATTCCCGTTCCAGGATGATCTTTAGTATTTCTTCCCTGGCATTTGACTTATTGATCATGCAAAAATGATCTACCAATTCTTCAAAGACCTTATTCTTATTTTCTGACTTAAACCCTATTTTTATCGTCTCCGGGGGAAAAGTTTCATACAGGAACATATTTAATACCTCCGGTGTTTTAGACTATCGTATTTATTTATTAATTCTATCAATTTGAAAAATAATGATCAAGGCAATTAATGTCGCCGGGGAATTGCTTTATGCCAGCCAGTAATATAATATTAGCCATCATGGAAACTGAAACAATTACTGAAGTAATGGCTGTTTTGGTGTTACAGCTAGGGTTAATACTCTTTGCTGTGAGGATTTTCGGGAAACTGGCTGTAAAAATAGGTATTCCTCAAGTACTGGGCGAATTAAGTGCAGGGATAATTATAGGTCCCTATGCTTTGGGTTCCATTCCCATACCCGGCTTTCCCCATGGTCTTTTCTCACTAACATTCGCCGCTGCATCCGGTCATCTTCCTGTAAGCAATGAACTATATACTATAGCTACTGTCGGCTCAATAATTCTGCTTTTTGTATCCGGACTGGAAACAGATATCCGATTATTTATGCGCTACTCTGTAGCAGGGAGTATTATAGGTATAGGCGGTGTTTTATTCTCATTTATTTTTGGCAATGCAGCAGGTATGCTTATACTAAATACCTCCTTTTCAGATCCCCGCTGTCTTTTTCTGGGATTGGTAACCACTGCCACCTCATTGGGCATAACAGCAAGAATTCTCTCCGAGCAAAAAAAGCTCGATTCGCCGGAAGGTGTTACAATTATGGCAGCGGCAGTTTTCGATGATGTGCTGGGAATAATAGGTCTGGCTGTACTCCTGGGTGTGGTGGCTGTAATGAACCTGGACTCCCAGGCGGACAGTGGATTTAATTATCAGGCAATACTTTTAGTCGCAGGCAAAGCATTGGGAATATGGCTGAGTTTTACAGTATTGGGATTTATCTTTTCCAAAAAGCTGGCAAGCTTCCTGAAATTTTTCAAGAGCAGCTACGATTTTTCAATCTTATCTCTGGGGATTGCATTGATCCTTGCGGGTATCTTTGAAAAGCAGGGGCTTGCCATGATTATAGGCGCCTGTATCACCGGGCTATCGCTTTCCAAAACAGATATTGCCCCTGTAATCATACAAAGAATACATGGAATCCATGAATTTTTTGTTCCGGTCTTTTTTGCGGTTATGGGTATGATGGTAAATATCAGAGAAATTACTTCACCTCAGGTATTAATATTTGGAACAATTTTTACCGGCATAGCATTCATTGCTAAATTATTCGGCTGCGGTGCTCCGGCTTTATTAATGGGGTTTAATATTAAGGGGGCATTAAGGATAGGCCTTGGAATGGTTCCCAGGGGAGAAGTGGCATTAATACTGGGGGGCATAGGAATTGCCAGCGGTATTTTAAACCAGCAGCTCTTTTCCATGGTCATAATGATGACTTTAATTACCACCCTGATAGCTCCGCCATTATTGGAGCTTTCACTAAAGATTCAGGGACGGGGAACGAGAAAACAGGTAAGGGATGAGGATTTTTCTTCCACAACATGGCAGTTCAAATCTGAAGAAATTGCAAATATAGTTATTAACTGGCTTTTAAGGGACCTCCGAAGCGAAGGTTTTTTTATCCAAACCATGTATACAGACTCAGGTCTTTCACAGGCAAGAAAGGACGATATAATTTTTACAATAAAACGTGAGGGAAAAAATGTAGTTGTAGAAACTACCAAGACAAACGAGCGTTTTATAAGAACCCTGGTTTATGAAGTAATAGTTGAACTATACGGGATCATTCAGAGCCTAAAAGACACATCTTCCCCATTGGAATTAAAAAGTGAAACATTCAGCACCCAGGAAACAGGCAAGGAAAAGGCAAGCTACAATATTTTCACTCATTTAAACCCTGAATGTATTTCCTTTGACCTTAAGGGCGAAACCAGGGAAGAAATAATTACCGAACTGGTTGATCTCCTGTCCGAAAAAGACGGCCTAATACAGCGTGACTGGGTAATAAGGGATGTACTGGAAAGGGAAAGAATAATGGACACGGGGATGAAATACGGCTTGGCTATTCCGCATGGGAGATCAGACGGAGTCGAACATCTGGCAATAGCCATGGGTTATAAGAAAGAAGGGCTGGACTTTGGCTCCATAGACGGAGAATTGTCAAAGATCTTTATTCTGCTTGTCTCTGCAAGAAAGGATCCCGAACCCTATACCCAGCTTCTGGCTGATATTGCAACAGTGTTTTCTGATGAGGATGCAAGAGAAGAATTATTGAATGCAGCTTCGCCTGATCAAATTCTGGAAATATTTAGAACAAAGGGGAAAAAGGATGAAAGACACCATCACACTCCTTAAGGAATGCAATGCACTTCTGGAAGGACATTTTCTTTATTCATCCGGGAGGCACGGCGATAAATATTTTCAATGTGCAAAGCTCCTGGAATACCCGGACAGGGCAGCTGCCGCCCTCTCTGGGCTTGCAAAAGAATTAAAAGATGCCATAAAAAAAGGCAGTTTAAAAATTGACCTAATTGCAGGTCCTGCTATGGGAGGTATTTTAGTTGCTTATGAGCTGGGGCGGCAGCTTGGACTCCCTGCTGTATTCACAGAAAGGGATGAAGGCGGAATTATGACCCTACGCCGGGGCTTTGAAATCAAGCCCGGTCAAAAGATCCTCATTGCAGAAGATGTGGTAACAACAGGAAAATCCTCGGGCGAATGTGCAAAAGCCCTGTCAGACATGGGTGCAGAAGTAACCGCCCTCGCCTGCATAGTAGACAGGAGGGGAGATATACAGGAACTGCCCTGGCAGTTTTTTGCCGCCTGCAGGGTGGAAGCGGAGAACTGGGATAAAGATGACTGTAAACTGTGCAAAAAGGGAATCCCCCTGGTAAAACCCGGCTCCAGAAGAATCACATGAATAAAACCGGTAAATAAAACCTGCAATATTGACAAAGGTCTTGTTTTATAGGTAAATATCTAGTATAATATGGATTGAATACCGTCGAAGGATGTGGAATGGCAAACAACGATATAGTTAGCGGATTTGATGATGAAAAAGACGAAAGTCTAAAAATCCAGCTCCAAAAAGTAGAAGAAGCGGAAGGCTGTTTAATTCTCAACCTTACCGGGTATATTGATACCTATAATTCAAATTACTTTCAAAAGAGAATCCTAAGAGCCATTGAATCGGGTTATATTAAATTAATATTCCATTGCGGCGGACTTAATTATGTTTCATCTACGGGTATTGGTTCATTTACAGCCTTTTTAAAGGCAGTAAAACCCAGGGGCGGAGATCTGGTGCTTCTGGAAATCCAGCCAAAGGTTTATGAAGTTTTCCAGTTATTGGGATTTTCCCAATTCTTTAATATTAAGAACAATATGGAAGAATCAATCGGTTTCTTCCGGACAGAAAGCAGTGCGGAAACGGTTTCTGTTTTTCCCAGGGTTTTTACATGCCCGATCTGTTCAAAAAAATTAAAAACAGTTAAACCTGGCCGCTTCCGCTGTTCAGAATGTAAAACAATACTGGCAATTGATAACTCGGGGCAGGTGTTTCTCGGCTAGCAAGCCGGGTTAATAAGCCGGTAAGAGGTAATAAATGAGTTTCTTTTCAAGGTTAAAGACATTAATCTCATCCAATGTAAATGCAATGATAAGCAAAGCCGAAAAACCGGAAAAAATGCTGGATCAGATAGTAATAGAAATGCAGGAGCAATTATTACAGTCTAAAAAAGCGGTAGCTCTGGCAATTGCTGATGAAAAAAAACTGGAACGAGAACTTGCAAACCAGGAAAGCCGTGCAGCAGATTGGGAAAAAAAGGCTATACTCGCAGTAAAAGCAGACAAGGACGATCTTGCAAAAGAGGCTCTATTAAGGAAGCAGGACTACGATTTGGCAGTCGCAGAGTACAGAAAACAGTGGGAAACCCAGAAAGAATCGGTTGAAAAGCTTAAGGACTCTCTTAAAGAGCTCCAAACAAAGATAGAAGATGCACAAAGACGGAAAAATCTCTTAATCGCCAGGGCAAAAAGAGCAGAAGCAGAGCAAAAAATCCAAAGTACGATTACAAGTGTAAGCGGAAACCGTAGTGCCTTTGATGCATTTGACAGAATGGCTCAGAAAGTGGATCAAATGGAAGCACAGGCGGAGGCGACAAAGGAACTTGAAGGTCTAAGTGCAAATTCCAGCCTGGAAAAACAATTCAAGGAACTGGAAAAGTCAGATGCATCTGCGGATCTTTTACTGGAAGATCTTAAAAAGAAAATGAACGCCCTGCCTGAAGGTGAAACTAACTAAAACCATTTAAGAAAATATTTTCCCCAGATCATTTTGTTAATAACTTGTTGGTAAATCCGGGATAATTAAGTAATGTATGAAATACTATACATTAATTTTAAAGGAAAAATGAAAATTATGTTGGCAATTTGTTAATTCTTTATACCATATAGAATTAATTAAAATTTGCAAAACCATGACTCTATAAAAATAATTAAGGACACACAAAATCTCTAAAACCAATAAATTCAAGTATAAAGTTAATGTGGATAACTTGTTGAAAAGGAAAAAAATTGACTGCTTTTTTAGTCTTGCACTAAGCCATTTCTCATGATAACCTTTACAAAAGGGGACTAACTAACATAAAAAAATGAAAAACTTTGCCAAACTAACCATTTTTTTTAGTCTTACCTTTATAATTGTATTTTTTTGTCTTTTATTTATTAACTTCCTTTCTATATGGATAGAAATGGCAAGGATAATCCCGGTTTCACCTCAGCCAGGTGTAGATGCTGCAGAACTCGCATGGAAAACTCTTCCCATCCCCATTTATGTAGCGATTTTACTTAGTCTAAGTTATAGTTCACGAAAAAAAATGCCCATTCCTCTGTCAATATTCAATATTGTCCTGATGGCATGTTTATTTACAGGTCTTTCATCTGTGGGAATAGACAGATATGTAAACCTTAGACCGGCAATCAGTATTGCCGCCCCTGTTGAATCCGGACCGGGAATGATTCTTTCGCGGACAAATAATTCCATAATATTGCTAAGGGAGAGTACCAATACCAGGGGTTCCAGGGTAGTCTCATTTCCGTACCAGCCCTTAATTTATCAGGAAGTTCCAATGGGACCAAATAATTCCATAATTCAGCTCCCTCCCCTTCCCTTAGGCTATGAATCTCCATGGTTTATCCGCAGCATAGAAATAGATTTTGTTCTAAGCGGAATAAATTTAATGAACCTATTTAAAAGTAATTTATTCCACTTCATTATTTATGCCTTTTCATTAATATTTATGCTGAGTTCACTGCGATTTATGCTGGGTTTCAGCCGGTGGCCTATGGCAAATGTCTTCCTAGGCGCTCTGGTTTTTCGAGGTCTCCTTGCTTTTGAAGAATTTATTAACAGCCAGAGCATAAATTCCCTGATAGGAACTTTTCTGGGTGAAAGTTTTCCGCCTCATTTAATCAGCCCGCTGGTTTTTACTGCCCTGGGTTTACTGGTAATCCTGTATACATTATTGGTGCATATTGCAAAATCCGGGAGAAAAGCAAATGTTTAATAAACTAAAACAGTTCTTCGCTTCTGCCCTGGGAATTTTCTTTTTATATACAATAGCTGCCGGAATCGTAATTATGGGGTACAATATAATTCTCTCAGGAAGAGAAGCTCCATTGCCATATTTCATTAATACATGGCGTATTCTGCAGGGACTTTTGGATTATATCAGGCTGTTCCCGGCAATTGCACTTACAGCGCTTATTTTACCTTTTGGTTTTCAAACCATAATACAGGATAAATTTAGTTCTTTTTCACCAAAATTTCTGCAATCCATGAGTATGTCAATAATTTCAGCCATTACAGGCGCATTGGTTTATGGTTTTTTATCCTTTTTACTTCTTCCCATGGCTCAAAATAATGAAACAAATTTGATCTTCCAGGGGCAGCTTTTTTGGCATGCAAAGGGAATGACAGAAAGGCATGCAGGAAACGGTGAATGGACTGAAGCTGCCCAATTTCTGGCAGTATGCGAAAGTATCTGGCCGGACAGCCCGGAAATGCAGGCCCTGAAAATTGAAACAGCCATACAAATTGATTCAAGACGGGTTTCAATAGATCCTTCTCCCAGGCAGTCACAAAGCAGTCCTGCAGGGGTTTTGGGCTCGGAGGAAATTAATTCAATCATTGCCTTTGAAATGGCAGAAATTGCCCTTTCGGAAGGAAGGTTCTTTGATGCACATTATCTGGCAACTCTGGGCGGACAGCTGGCTCCTCCCAACAGTCAGGAGAGGATCATATCCAATCAAATTGCAGGGAGAGCCTGGAACGGTGTTAATGCCACAGAACCGGATCTTCTGGCACATACTTCAATGCAGACAGAAACGCATAGACTTTTCCGCATGAAGCTGGAAGCATACAATGCTCTTTTGGGAGGAGAGTATATACGCGCATACTATTCATTTTTGGATCTTGGGATATTAACGCCGGAAGATCCGGATTTACCAAGGCTCCTGGCATTAAGCGAAGAAGGATTAATTAACGAAGCATTTTTTATAGATGAAATGGAAATGAGCCTGGGAAGGGTCTACAGCAATGTTGTATACTCACTGCCTTATGGCACAGGGCGCATGGTAATGAGGATTTATTCACTTACCTCTTTTTCTGACACTTCCTACGGCATGAATATGGAACTAATTGCATTTAACGGAGAAGGTCAGCCTTTGTGGAGCATAAGTTCCCCATACATTAAACTGCAGCCGGTAACGGTAAATTCAGAGCCGGCAGTTTCCATGTTAATGAGGGCTGTGGACAGAACAGATATTTCCGGCCGCTGGGAATTCAGCGCGGTAAGTATAAATCAAAACCATCCGTTCTACGATAACAGGGTAGACTTTATTCTTCCTGTATCATGGGATAACTTTATCCTGCTTTCCAATATCAGCCGGGGTCTTTCTACTCTGTCCACTGCCGAACTGGATGCAGGCGCAGCAAACCTGTCAAATTACGGCTATCCAAAAGAAATTTTCCAGACCGAGCTGCTTCAGCGTTTTATTAGACCGGTTTTCTTTTTACCATTTGCAATAATAGTACTTAGCACAGCCTGGCGTTTCCGCGCAATAAACCGCCCGCGTTATACTTTAATCCCCATGCTGGGCATACTCCCTGTTGTAATAAATGGAATGGAGCAGTTTGCAAAGAGCTGGGTTAATAACCTGGGAATATGGGCAGTCTTAAGCCTGGGCTTTAATACTGCGGCAGTATCATTCGGCATAGGTATCATAGTTCTTTTGGTACTTTCTTTAATTCTGCTTTCTTCCCAGCATAGTTAAGTTAACGAATATTAAAGTAAAATCTTTCCAGGTATGCAATCTGTCTTTGTGCTTCCTGCACCCTGCTGCTCATGGGGTATTCATTAATCAGCCTTCTGTAAAATTCCAGTGAGAGGCGGATATCCCGGCTGGGGCTGTTTGCTTCAAGGAGCTGTGCATATAAAAACCAGGCTTCATCAGAGCCGTTAGGGTAATGCTGCCTTAATGTATCCAAAATCACCAGAGCCTGCTCCACCCTCCCCGCATTAAACTCCTGTCTTGCTCTTTCCACATATTCAGTTAATGAAAGAACAGGTTCTGCTGTAATAAGAGGTTCCGGCGGTGCAGGTTCCGGCAATATGGGAAAAGCAGGTTCTGTAGCAATAGGAGGAAGAGTTTCTGCAGCAGAAATTACTGCTTGTTCAGGGAAAGTTACTGCCTCAGGAATAGTTACTGCAGCGGGCGGAGGTATGACAGGAACCGCCTGCTCTGGAACAGGGACTGCAGTAACTGCACCAGGAACAATCGGCTCAGTGATGACAGGCTGTACTGCTTCTCCGCCCAGTGCCAGAGGCCAGCGGGGTTCTGCAATAACACGGCTCCTCTCACCGCCGGGCTGCAATTGAATACTTCCGTATGCATCTCCTACTATTACCTGCACATAATCGTTCAGCATATAATCCTGAATAAAGTCCTGCCTGTAAAATCTTAAAATATAGGTTCCAGGTTCTTCGCAGATAAAAATAAAGCTCTGTCCCTCTGTAAGACCATCCAGAACATCCAGCCGCCTGGACTCGTACCTAAGACCCCGCCTGTTTGCAATTTCACCGAGGTATACCCAGCCGGTTCCCCTAAATGGAATTTCTACAATCTGACCCACAGCTGCACGGATGACCCTTGAAAAGGTAATTTCCTGCTCCAGAGGTTCGGGAATAGTCCTGGCAGGCAATAATGGGAAGGGATCAGGGGCAGGCGGGGGCGGAGGGAGCGGTGCAGGCAGCGGCTCTGCAGGGGCAATAAAGGCAGGCGGCTCCGGCGGAGCTTGAGCCAGCGGCAGTACAGCCGGCGGCTGCTCAGCCGGTAATGGCTCTGTCACCGGCAATTCTGCTGCTGGAAGCGGCTCAACTATCGGTGGCTCCGCCGCTGGCAGCGGCTGAGCAGGCAGCGGCTGTATTGGTACAAGTTCTGTCGGCGGAGCTGCCGGAGCCGCTGTCGCTGCCGGCGGGAATTCTTCCTGCAGCGGCTCAGCGGGGATTTCTTCTGCAGGCGGTTCTGTCAGCTCTGCCAGTAAATCTTCTGCCGGCGGGGGTTCTTCTGCTGGTGGGAGTTCTTCTGCCGGCGGTTCTGTTGGCAGTTCTTCTGGCAGCTGAGGCTCTTCAACAGGAGGAACCTCCATAGCAATTTCAGGTGTTACAGATTCCGGGGGGAAAATATAAACCGGAATAGGTAATTCCGGCAATATACGGGAATCCTCTCTACCCGCTATTACAGCCGAAGGAGGAAGTACTATCTCTGGAAGATCATCTTCAATGGGAGGAGGGGACGCTGCACAGGATACAGAAAAAATAATTATTAATGAGAGAAATATAAATTTTATTGTATTTTTCATCATGGAATCCCTTCCATAATTGAATTAATTATTGAATTTATCTCTTCCAACCAAAAATCATCATCCCCGGGAGTTCTCCAGTAGGGGCGTATATCTTCAAGCGACCAGGAAACCCTGGGTTCTCTTTCCAGGAGAAATTCCGGAATAAAATCCGGTTCTGAGGGAAAAAATAACTCCTCATGTGAAATGGTAAAAGAAAATGAAGCATTACTTGATGCGGAAGCATCAGATCCTGATGAAGCAATATTTAATATGATGACAAATACCATTAAAATAGCAAAACCGCCTAGTGTAAAAATAACGGTTTTTTTTCTTTTGGGGTCCAGTTCATGAAATCTGTCCAGTATATTATGGATGAATTCCATAATCCTACCGGGTAGACTAAAAAGTATTTCCTTAATTTTGGAAAAATCCATCATGATCATTATAATACAGTAAGAAAAAAAAACCTATATATACCTTTGCGGAGATTGTCTTTTTTTATATAATATTTTTATGAAAAGTGAACGACTGGAATCCCTTTTGGCAAAATACAATGAACTATCAGTTCAGGTTCAGGATCCTGATCTGGCAAAGGATATGAATAAATATCGTGAAGTAATGAAGGAATATACACATTTAACGGAAATTTATTCAGCTAATAAAAACCTGGAAAATATTTTAACGGATCTGGAAAATACAAAAACCCTGATACATGAGGAAAAAGATCCTGAAATGAAGGAACTGGCAAGGGAAGAAGCCAGAGAGCTGGAAGAAAAGCTAAATGAAGCAGAGGAGAAATTAAAGTTTCTGCTAATTCCGCGGGACCCTCTGGATGAAAAAAACATAATAATGGAAATAAGAGCCGGAACGGGAGGAGAAGAAGCCGCTCTCTTTGCCTCAGATCTTTACAGGTTATACTCCCGTTTTGCAGAAACAAAAAAATGGCAGTTTGAGATAATGGGGATAAATGAAACTGAACTGGGCGGGGTTAAGGAAATCGTATTTTCCATATCCGGAAAAAACGTATATGAAAACCTCCGTTATGAATCAGGGGTTCACCGGGTTCAGCGGGTGCCCTCTACAGAGTCTTCCGGCCGCATCCACACATCAGCAGTTACAGTGGCAGTGCTCCCTGAGGCAGAGGAGACAGAAATCGACATTAAAACCGATGACCTCCGCATAGATGTAATGCGCTCAGGGGGAGCTGGAGGCCAGCACGTAAATACAACAGACTCAGCTGTACGCATAACACATATACCTACAAATACTGTCGTTGTATGCCAGGATGAAAAAAGCCAGATAAAAAACAAGGCAAAGGCTATGAGAATACTGAGAGCCAGAATATACGACATGGAATCTGCAAAGGCCCAGGCAGAAAGGGCTGATGCAAGAAAAAGCCAGGTGGGTTCCGGTGACAGGTCGGAAAGGATCCGCACCTACAACTTCCCCCAGAACCGCCTGACAGATCACAGAATTAACCTCACCCTGTATAAACTCGACCTTGTTATGCAGGGAGATGCAGAGGAACTCTTTGAGTCCCTGAAATTATCCGCCCGTGAGGAGCTGTTAAAATCCACATCATCTTAAAATGCAGGAAAAAAAAACAATAAAGGAAATATTAAACGAAGGAATAAAACTCCTTTCTTCCCCCTCCCCTTCTTCCATTGTTGAAATGCCGCAGCTTGATGCTTCTCTTTTAATGGGAGAAGTGTATAAAAAAAGAAGGGAAGAACTAATACTCAGGGAAAATGATATTATCGATAAAAATAAGGAAACAGAATTTTTTTCATTGATAAAAAGAAGAAGAGATGGTGAATGCATTGCTTATATACTGGGAAAGAAGGAGTTCCGGGGACTAAATTTTACTGTTAATCCCAGTGTACTCGTCCCCCGGCCGGACACAGAAATTCTTGTTGAAGCAGTACTGGAACACATTGATCAAATTAATGATCACAGTAAAAAATCCTCTGATTCGGACAGGGTAAGTAAACTGTCTCTCCTTGACCTATGCACCGGCTCCGGATCTGTTGGGATTGCCATAAAAAAGGAACGGCCCTTTCTGTCTGTAACTGCCTCGGATATTTCGCCTGACGCTCTTACTGTTGCAGGTCAAAATGCTGCAGCCCTTCTGGCCAAAGTGCCCCGGGAGCCGGAAGCGATTATTCATCTCATTCACAGCGATCTCTTCGAAAATATTACAGGCAAGTTCGATATTATTGTTTCCAACCCCCCATACATTCCGGCAGGGGATTTGGCTGCTTTGCCACCTGAAGTACAAAAAGAACCCCATCTGGCTCTGGACGGAGGGGAGGACGGGCTCATTGTTATAAAAAAAATAATAAGAGAGGCACCCGGCTTCCTTGTGCCAAAAGGCAGGCTTTTCCTTGAAGCAGATCCAGGGCAGATGCCTTCCATCCGGCACATGCTTTTAAACAAGGGCTTTGAAGATATAAAAACACACAAAGATTTGGCTGATAGAGATCGGGTTATTTCGGCAAAGATGCAATAATCACGCCAATAAAACACCTTTATATATAGTGGTACTACTTAAACTAAATATAAAGGAGGAAGTTTGGAAAACACAGAAGACTTAAGGACAAAGTTAATCTCGTACATCAGAAAAAAGTTTTACACAAGGTCTAATATCATTGATATGGCAGATGATATAGTAAACCAGGCATTTTTGGACATAATGAAATCGGAAGGTTTTGATAAGGCTCATTATAATTTTGGGTATATGTCCACTGCATGTATCCGAATAGCCTACAGGGTATTTCACAAAAATGACCTTGAATTAAAAAGTTTTGCCCAGTTCGGATTGACTTCGGCACTTATTGATGAAGATAATTTTGTGGATGAAGTAGAAAAAGCTGAAGACACAGCGGCTATACTACAATCACTGGAAACATTGAAAAGGATTGAAAGAATCATTATCAATGAGCGGTATTACGGTAACTTTTCTTTCCGTGAAATAAGCGAGCGTCATGGAATAAATTTAAACACAGTTTTGTCACATCACAGAAGGTCACTGGAAAAATTAAGACCGGTGCTTTCACTTTACTTTGATTACAATAAAAAAACCTAAGGAGACATACAATATGAAAAACGAAAAAAAATTATGGCTTTTGGAACAATATGCTTATAAAGCATGGACAGTTTCATTAACACTTGCACAGGAAGCTGCAAGAGCAGGAGAACATGGGAGGGGTTATGCCGTCGTCTCTCATGAAGCTCGTGTCTTTGCTGATAAACTACTGGAATTTACAGCTAAGGAAAAATTTGACGGGAACGGCAGCCTCGATTTTAATCATCTTTTGGATTTTGGAAGAATGCTTGTCGTACTGTCGATAAACGCTGAATTGGAAGCTCAGAGTATGGCAGAGGTAAGCATGGATTTTAACATCCCAAAAACCATGGCAGCTTTTGCAGTTGAACTTCGCAGAATTGCCGCAGCTCTTTATGAGCTGGGAGAAAGTAATGCATGGGACAAACCATTTACAATTCCGGAGTTTAAATCTCCTTCAGAGTCTGCTGCAAGAGATTATTTTTTATTATTTTCCATAGGCGGTTTACCTCTTATTGAAAACTTAAAAAATGTTTTGGAAGTTTGCTGTTCCCCTGGGGATGATACCATAAAAAATACTTTTACTCTTAGGGGTGTTCAAATCCCGCTTATTAACTGTTTCAATAAGTTTAATATTCCCAATAAGGTAAATACAGAAAACAGCCAAACAATCCTTATTGTTAATGGCAGTGATAAGGAGATGTATGCAGTACTCATTGATGATTTGGATTTTAATGCAATTTTCTACTCTGCCATAAGTAAAAGTGTTCCGGTAAAAAAAGAAAATCCTTTTTCAGATTTTTCCCGTGAGTGCTGGGATACAGTAGGAGGCGAACAGGTAGTATTTGCAGACTGGAAAAATCTGGCTGTCTAGAATATCCTGAATAATGGTAAAAAAAGCATTAGTAGTTTTTATTGCATTTTATCTTCTCTCCTGCACAAGACAGGCTCAGACGGAGATCGAAGTGCCCGCCGTTCCCCTTGCAGAAGAAACTAATGCTTTTTTTACTGAACCCCTGCCCTTGGAAGATTACCTCACAATAATTGCCGTAGGAGATAATTTATACCACAATGTAATGGTGCGCCAGGGTGAGCAGGGGGATTATGAAGCAGCATACAGGGAAATACAGAGCCTCGTGCAAAATGCAGACCTTGCTTTTATTAATCAGGAAACTCCGCTTGGAGGAATTGAGTTTGGTTTTACAGGTTATCCAATTTTCAATTCTCCTCATGCACTGGGGAGAGCATTAAGCAATGTAGGTTTTAACGTTATAAGCCATGCAAACAATCACATAATGGATCAGGGTGAAAGTGGTCTTACTGCTACACTGGATTTTTGGAAGACAATACCTGAAGTTACAGTTCTTGGGATTCATTCTTCACAGGAAGAACGTAATACCCCGGTAATTATCGAACAAAATAATTTCCGCA
>Ga0099364_10003911_pt1 | contig 22781 bp, 25 predicted proteins | sample TergutTh196P3_FD_73070 | JGI IMG/M metagenome (GOLD analysis project Ga0099364, IMG submission 73070) | Microcerotermes parvus P3 segment gut microbial communities from Pointe-Noire, Republic of the Congo - Th196 P3 | ecosystem: Host-associated > Arthropoda: Insects > Digestive system > Gut ...
TTTTTTACTATCTTTGCAACCCGAAAGCAAAAGTATGAGTTTATTTTTTAATAAAACTTATTTTTTTAAAGAAAAAAGATTTTTATTTTTTATTTAAGGATTTATTGCCGTATATTTGCACGTTCAAAATGATAAAATAAATAAACAAAAACAAATATATTAATAACAATTTAAAATTTTACAAAAATGACAAAAGCTGATATCGTTAACGAAATTGCAAAAAAAACAGGGATAGACAAAGTCACTGTTTTAAAAACTGTGGAGTTTTTTATGGAAGAAGTTAAAAACTCGTTGTCAAAAGGTGAAAACATTTATTTGAGAGGTTTTGGAAGTTTTGTCGTGAAAAAACGTGCCGAAAAAACGGCTCGTAATATTTCTAAAAACACAACAATAATTATTCCGGCACACAACGTTCCATCGTTCAAACCAGCAAAAACATTTGTTACAGCAGTAAAAAAGTAAAAAATCGAATAATCGATAATTTTTAATCCTAAAAAAAAGAAAATATGCCAAGCGGTAAAAAAAGAAAAAGACATAAAATGTCCACTCACAAACGCAAAAAACGCCTAAGAAAAAATCGTCATAAAAAGAAGAAATAAAATAGGTTCGCTTTTGTGAAGGGTTAGTAGAACAAACTTAAATTTAAGTTTGTTCTTTGTTTATATTGTTTAACAATGGATGAAAAAAAAATAAATAGCGAATTAATACTGAATGTAGAGCCATCGGCAGTAACCATAGCGCTTATTGAAGACGACAAATTAGTCGAATTGCACAAAGAAAGCCGGGAATCGTCCTTTGCCGTAGGGAACATCTACCTTGGACGGGTTAAAAAAATTATGCCCGGACTCAATGCCGCATTTGTGGATATTGGCTGCGAAAAAGACGCTTTTGTGCATTATCTCGACCTGGGCAGTCAATTCGGCACATTCGACATATTTCTTAAAAAAGCCATTTCCGAAAGAAAAAAAACGCCGGTTGTTCAAAAAAAAGATTATGTCGAAGACCTTGAAAAAAACGGCAATGTTTCCGAAATACTAAAATTAGGACAGGAAATTTTAGTGCAAATTACCAAAGAGCCCATCTCAACAAAAGGTGCGCGCCTGACTGCCGAAATTTCCATCGCAGGTCGCAATATAGTGCTTATACCATTTAGCGACAAGGTATCCGTTTCTCAAAAAATAAAATCGAACGAAGAACGCGTCCGTCTGCGGCAATTAATACAAAGCATTAAACCAAAGGGATTTGGCGCAATTATTCGCACGGTTGCTACCGATAAAAAAGTTGCAGAATTGGATTCCGAGCTAAAAATATTGGTACAACGTTGGGAAGAAGTGGTAAATAAAGTGCAAAAAGAAAAAGACGTTTCGCTTATTCTCGAAGAAACAAGTCGAACCGTAAGCATTTTGCGCGACATTTTCAATCCGAATTTTGAAAATATCCATATCAACGACAAGGAAGTTTTCAATGAAATTCGCGATTATGTCAGCCTTATTGCGCCCGAAAAAAAGAACATTGTAAAATATTATGATGGCGTGTTGCCTATCTTCGATAACTTTAGGCTGACGAAACAAATCAAATCCTCATTCGGACGAATGGTTTCTTTTAAGCGCAGCGCCTACCTAATCATCGAGCACACCGAAGCCATGCACGTGATAGACGTGAACAGCGGAATTCGAGCCAAAGCCGACCAAGCGCAGGAAGAAAATGCGCTGGAAGTGAACTTGACCGCCGCCGACGAAATTACCCGTCAATTGCGCCTGCGCGATATGGGCGGCATAATAGCTGTGGATTTCATCGACCTGCACGAAAGCGCAAACCGGCAACAAGTGTACGACCGCATGTGGGAAAATATGTCTACCGACCGGGCAAGACACAATATTTTGCCGTTAAACAAATTCGGAGTAATGCATATTACCCGCCAGCGAGTGCGTCCTGTGATGAAAGTAAACATTGAAGAAACGTGCCCAACATGTGCAGGAAAAGGAAGAACAACGCCGTCAATTCTATTTACCGATGAATTGGAAAATAAAATTGATTATCTGGTAAATAGTCAAAAAATAAAAAAATTCACTTTGTTCGTACATCCTTATGTATATGCGTTTCTCAATAAAGGATTTTTCCCTCTGAAAAACAAATGGAAATTCCGCTACAGCCTGCAATGCAAAGTAGTTCCCAATCAAAATTTGGGCTTTTTGGAATATAAATTTTTGGACAAAAAGAAAGAAGAAATTGAGTTGGAGGAATAAACTTGTCATTTTCAATGACCTTAGTTCAATCTATGCAATTATCAATCACAACGGAAAAGAGTGATGTGAGAGGAGGCAGAGGTGGTAACAGAAACAAGATTGAAATGAAACTAATTTTAGCAATCGGCACAGGCAGTTTTTTGGGCGGTATTTTTCGCTATTTGTTATCTTTACTGATACAGACAAAAACGACAACCCATTTTCCGTCAGGCACATTGATTGTAAACATTATCGGTTGTTTTTTCATCGGAATTGTGTTTGGGATTTTCGATAAAGGACAAATTTCTCATGAATGGAAAATGTTTCTTGCAACCGGTTTTCTCGGCGGCTTTACTACTTTTTCCGCATTTTCAATCGAAACACTCACTTTATTGCGCGAAGGACATATCGCTTATGCCTTGCTCTATATTTTTGCCAGCCTGCTTTTTGGCTTTTTGGCAACTTATATTGCTTATTTATTGGTAAAATAAAAATCACAAAACAATATGGAAAAACCTTTATTGCAAGAACAAGAAATTTTTCCCACAAGCAATGTATTGAAAAAAACGCTTCGGGAAAGTTATGCGGCTTTCGAAGAATTGTCGGCAATTTTAAATGAACAGGCTTTGACTTTCGATTGGCATTTCTACAAAGACAGCAAAGCCTGGCTGTGCAAGGTCAGCCATAAAAAAAAGACCGTTTTCTGGCTATCGGTTTGGGACGGATTTTTCAAAACTTCGTTTTTCTTTTTAGAACGGCATTTGGAAGGTATCGCCGCATTGGAAACTGCCGAAAACAGTTTTACGATGGAAAAAGAATGGGGAAAAATGATACCTTTGATTTTCAATATTCGCGACAAAACGCAATTTCCCGACCTGCTGAAAGTCGTAGAGTTTAAAAAAAAGGCGAAGTAAATTGTAAATTTTTGTAAATAAAAATATCCAGATGAAAAAAAGCAATAATGCAATATTTTGGTTTTTACGGAAAATAACTTTTCCGGTTTTATGGCTGAAATATCGTGTTTGTTTCGCGTTTCACACATCGAAACATATCCGCCGTCCGTGCTTCATTCTCTCGAACCATCAGACAGTTTTCGACCAGTTTGTTGTGGGTACATTGTTTAAATTCGGCATCAATTTCGTGGCAAGTAATTCCATTTTCCGTCATGGTTTTCAAAGTTGGCTGATGAGAATACTGGCGCATCCCATTCCTTATAAAAAAGGCAGCGCCGACACAGCGGCTGTTAAAAATATGCTTTCGGTAATCAATCAAGGCGGCGCAGTGGGAATTTTTCCTTCGGGCAACCGCAGTTTTTTCGGGGAAGAGTGTAACTTCCGCCCCGGACTGGGCAAACTTGCCAAAAAAATGGGCGTAACCGTAGTTGTAGTACAAATACGCGGAGGCTACCACACCAAGCCGCGTTGGAGCAATAGTCCCGGCAAAGGTAAAATGACCGCAAGCGTGATACGCGAAATTTCGCCGCAGGAACTGAACACTTTTAGCGCCGAACAATTAGATGAAATTTTTCAAAACGAACTTTACTTCAACGAATTTGAATGGAATGCCAAAGAACAAATTGTGTACAAAGGCAAACGCAAAGCCGAATATTTGGAAGCGGCATTGTTTTATTGCCCCCAATGTCAAAGTTTAGACAAACTGACTTCAGAGGGCAATCACTTTTTCTGCTTAAATTGCGGTATGCGCGTTTTGATTAACGATTTCGGTTTTTTTGAAAAACTGCACAACGCCGGCAATTGTCCGGACAGCATTTTGAAATGGAGTAAAGAGCAACAGGAGTACATTCAACTCATCGACTATGCAAAATACCTTGAAAAGCCGCTGTTTTGCGATGAACATGTAATATTGTCGCAGGCAAGCCGTTTCGGACAAAAAACAATCGGTAAAGGCGCCATCGCGTTCTACAGCAACAAAATTACAATTTGCGGCAAGGAATTTCCCATTGAAGAATTAAAAGATATGTCCATTCAAGGCATAATGCGGCTAATAATTTATACCGATGAAGGCGAATTTGTTGCCGACCTGCCCAAGCGTGCCAATGCCATGAAATATATGATTTGCGGCTACTACTTAAAGAACAAAGCGCTGGGGATTAAAAACGGATATTATGGATATTAAAAAAAACAGCATAAATTTGTAAATTGTAAATCATAATATGACAGGTCTATTTTTCGGTTCATTCAATCCCATTCATACAGGGCATGTGGCTTTGGCAAAGCACATTTGGGAACAATTGGCTTTGGAAGAAATTTGGTTTGTAGTAAGTCCGCACAATCCGTTGAAGCCGCAGTCGTCTTTGATTGACAACGATTTGCGCCTGCAAATGGTCGATTTGGCATTAGTCGAAGAACCTGAATTTAAGTCCTGCGATATAGAATTTTCGATGCCTCTTCCCAATTACACCATTGATACGCTTCAAAAATTGCAGGAAAAATATTCAAAAAAACAGTTTGTCTTAATCATCGGCGCCGATAATCTGGCTGTTTTTCCCGAATGGAAAAATTACAAACAATTACTCGAAGAATATACCATTGTGGTTTATCCGCGCGAAGGATTTGACTTGCCGCAATTGCACAAAACTTATCCCCAAGTGCAGGTTGTTGATGCGCCGCTTTATCCGGTGTCGTCCACACAAATACGCCAATTATTAAAACAAGGAAAAGATGTGTCAGGGTTTCTGCATCCGGCGGTGTGCCGGTTTATAAGGGAAAAGGAAATTTACAACTTATGCGATTGCGGGTTGATTAGTGAGCATAGTCGAACTACAAGCCCGCAATGACAATTTAATGTCTTGTATCTAAAAATCTTGTGTCTAAAAATCTTGTGTCTAAAAATCTTGTGTCTAAAAGTCTTATGTCTAAAAGTCTTATGTCTAAAAGTCTTATGTCTAAAAGTCTTGTGTCTATTCACTCATGATGATACGCTTCTCCTTTAATAATCGTCATAGCGCGATACACCTGTTCCACGAAAAACAAGCGAATTATTTGATGCGGAAAAGTCATTTTCGACAAAGACAGTTGCGCATGACTTCTGTCGTACACGCTTTGTGCAAAACCATACGGACCGCCAACCACAAACACAGTTCGTTTTAAACCCGCGTTCATTTTTTGCGCCAAAAATCCCGAAAACCCGACAGAAGTATACTGAATGCCTTTTTCGTCTAAAAGCACAACCTCATCGTTTGCTTGCAGATGCTTTGATATTGCCTCCGCTTCTTTTTCTTTTTGCAGCACGATGGGCATATTTTTTGCATTTTTCAATTCGGGAACAACAATTATTTCAAATGAAATATAATGCTTAATCCGCTTCTCAAACAGTTCAATTGCCTCAATCAGGTGTTTTTCGGTTGTTTTTCCAACAACTAATAATATAATTTTCATTAAATAATTATACAAATTCTAAAATAATACATAACTTTGCGGTGATAACACTGCAAATATCGGAATTAAAATTTTAATAAAAAAACTATGAAAAAGTCGGTTTTTATTGCAATTTGCCTGTTATTGGCAAGTGTTGTTTCGGCGCAATCCGAAATACAAAATGTGGCAACCGGTTTCCAAAATGGAAATCCAAGCGCTGTAAGTGACTATTTTGATAATAATGTAGAACTGATTATCCTTTCTGTCAACGGCACATTTTCCAAACAAAAGGCAGCCGATATGTTGTCGGATTTCTTTCGTAAAAATCCTGTACAACGCTTTAATTTGGCGCATAGAGGCATTTCGGGCAACAGCAGTTTCGGTACCGGAAATTTAAGTACCCCAAACGGCGACTTTCGCGTATATTTTTTATTCCGAAAAAAAGGTAATCTGCAAGTTATCAAAACATTACGAATAGAAGCTATATAAAATGAACGAAAATTTCGAAAAAGAACTTATACGGCTTTGGTTTGCCGAAGACATTGGCGATGGCGACCACACATCGCTTTCCTGTATCCCCGAAACCGCTCGTGGAAAATCGCAATTAATCATAAAAGAAAAAGGTGTTTTGGCTGGCGTGGAGATTGCGCGAAGTGTTTTTTTCGCTTTCGACCCTGAACTGAAAATGACCGTATTTATTCACGATGGAACAGAAGTAAATCCGGGCGATATTGCTTTTGAAGTAGAAGGAAAGGTACTGTCATTGTTGCAAACCGAACGTTTGATGCTTAACCTTATGCAACGAATGAGTGGCGTAGCGACAGTTACCCGGCGATATGCAGAGCAACTGAAAGGATTGAAAACGAAAGTGTTAGATACGCGAAAAACCACTCCCGGATTGCGTCTTCTCGAAAAAGAAGCGGTACGGATAGGCGGCGGAACCAATCACCGCATCGGCTTGTTCGACATGATTTTGCTCAAAGACAATCATGTGGATTTTGCAGGCGGAATATCGAATGCCATTCGCCGCGCTCGGCAATATTGCAAGGATAAAAACAAAAATTTGAAGATAGAAATAGAAGTTCGTAATTTCGACGAGTTGCAACAGGCGCTTGACGAAAGCGGCGTAGACAGGATAATGCTCGACAATTTTACGCCCGAAAACACACGCAAAGCTGTTGAAATAATAAACGGACGTTGCGAAATTGAAGCTTCGGGCGGTATTACTTTCGACACCTTGCGCCAATACGCCGAATGCGGCGTCGATTATATTTCGGTGGGCGCATTAACTCATTCGGTAAAAAGTTTGGATATGAGTTTTAAGGCGATGTAAGTTTTGAAAATATCTGTGCCTCACGCAAAACCTCGTTGTGTGCAATGCGCGGGCAACCGAGCAGCAGGGCGATTTTGAAGAAAAATAAGGTTGAAAGTTTTGTAAAATCAGATAGAGCGAAGTAATCGGACAACTTTGCTTGCCGACAAGTGGGAGCGTGTAAAAAATCTTGATTTTTTTTATTTTTTCAAAGAATAAACCCTAAAAATCCAAATAATTGCTGTAATTTTGCAGATAAATTTTTGCGTATGATATAAGAAAATAAAAGAAAAAAAACAGTGCTAACAAGCACAAAATAAAATATATAAAATAGCGATTTGCTATTTATTCTTGAACCTCAATTTCCACAAATTAGGTCGTTAGACCACTTCGAGAGTAAGTTAGCTAACGCCGTGTATCGGCGTGGGGCGACTTATCGGAAGTGGTAGGCGTGGAAACCTGAGGTTCAGAGGGTTGTTCCATGCTATTTTTATTGCCTAAAAAGAGAGTAAGCACATTAAAAAAATATTGAAATTATGGAAATAAATGTAAACATACAATCATATCGCCACATCGGAAAAAAGGAAAAATTCTTTGACAACATTGGCTTTAATATCGATTCTAACGGTATCTACTTTTTGATTGGCTCTTCGGGAATTGGAAAAACAACTCTTCTCAATATTATGTTAGGCTTGAATGAGGGAGATTTTGATGGCAAAATAATATTCAAAAAAGACAATAAAGAATATTCGCCAGTTGTCAAAAGAAAAACAGGGTTAAATGTAAAGGAACAAGGGTTGATTGGATATGCGTCGCAAGATTCAACACTAATTCCGTGGATAAATGTAGAAAAAAACTTGCTACTTCCTTCTAAAATCAATAAAAACTTATCTGTTCCTTCACGCGAGGATATTGTGCAAATTCTTACGGCTCTTAATTTTGATGCGAGCAATGTTGAAGACATACTACAACAATATAGTGATAAGTTGAGTTTTGGAATGAAGGCACGAATAGGATTAGCTAGAGTGTTGCTTTATAATCCTTCGTTTTTGATATTAGACGAATTATTTACAGGCACAGATTCTTATACAAATGAATGTATTTGCAAACATTTAAAAGAAAAAGAAAATGATATGATTATATTTTGCGTATCTCACAATGAAGAAATGGCGTTTGAGATTGCGAAGAAAATTTCAGTATTAAATAACTCAAAAAAAAGGCAATTAGATTCTTTTCTAAAAACAGATTTTGATACAAAAGAAAAACAATTAGAATTAAATATCAAACAATTATTAAAAAATTAAAGTTATGAAAAAAGGTAGTATTATTATCGGAGGCATCATTTTGGCGATTGTGGTTGGGGCTATTGTATATTCCCTAAAAGGCAAAACAGATGTAGAATTGGACGGCAAAGAAAAATTGACCGTGCAACTTCAATGGTTTGACGGCGCACAATTTTGTGGGCTGTATGTAGCAAAAGAAAAAGGATTTTTTGAGGAAGAAAATTTGGTGGTAGAACTAATCCCTGTGAATAGTTTTACCAGCGACCCCATTGCAATCCTTTTAGATGGAAAAGCGGATATTGCTATTGCAACCGCCGACCAAGTCCTTATCAACAAGGATAGAGGCAAAGAAATAAAAGCATTTGGAAATGTCTATAATCGTAGCCTCGCTTGCTATATGTATAAAGACGGCAAAGGCATAGAATCTTTGTCTGATTTTCAAGGCAAAAAAATAGCCGTATATAAAAAATTTGATACCGAAAATATCTTGTTGGCTTTAGAGAAAAAAAATAATTTAAACTTCAATCGAGAGGATATTATACAAGCGGGATTGATTGACGGTTTTGTAAACAACCAATATCGTGTGTTAGGCTCATATTTGCATAATGAGCCAGTAGATATGAGAATGCAAGGGATAGATGTAAGTACCATTGACCCCGAAGATTATGGTGTAAGATTTTATTCTGACACGTACATAACAAATTCATATACAGCAGAAGATGCACAAAAAATAGAAGTGTTAAAAAGATTTATTCGAGCAGCAAACAAAGGGTGGAAATACACAAAAGACAATCCAGATGAAGCAATAAAGATAATGTTTGCCAAAGCAAAAAATTTACCCAATGACCAAACTCGCATAGAAAAAGAAACGAAATCTTTAAAAGTGCTACTTGACTTTTTGGGTGCAGGCGAAAATGGATATTATTCTTTTATGGATAAAGAGAGATGGGATAGTATGGAAAGCGATTTGTTTGGCATTGAGCGTATTTCTCAAAAAGGACTTGTTGAATCATTGTGTGATTTTAATTTAGTAAATAAGGCTTATGCAGATAAAAAATAATCTTCGCCAACTGTTTTTTTATTTGTTAGGTGTTGGTTTTATTTTCTTTTTGTGGTGGATTGGACACGAATTACTACCCAAGAATATACCAAGTATTACAGATGTGGTACATCTTCTTTTTAACGAAAGTAAAACAGAAGATGGTATAAATAGAAATCTCGTCAGAGTATTATCTACGGCAGAATATGCTCTTTGGGGGCTGTTATGGTCGTGTGTAATTTCGTTTATTGTTGTGGTAATTGTAGGCTTAATTCCCGATTTTGATTCTTTCATAAAACCGTTGGCTATTTTCATAAAAGCAACCCCTGCGGTGGCTTTAGTACCAATATTTATGATATTTTTCCCAAAATCAGAAGCACAACAATATATTGCAACAGCAGCAGCCATAAGTTTTTTCCCTTTATATATTGAAGGGATAAATGGGATAAAAATAGTACCCGACAAATTGGTTAAATTGGCAGAAGTATATCATACAAGTCGTTGGAAACAATTTTGGTATTTCAAAAGCGGCTATGTTTTTGAAAGAATGATTGGTGCATTGCAGGTATCTGCACCTTTGAGTATGGTTGGCGCAATTATAGGCGCACCATTGATAGGGGGCAACGAGTATTCTTTGGGCATATTTATTTTTAGCAATACAGGCGCATCTGATTCTGTAGCGAGATTTGTAGCCATTGCGTTAGCATTTTTTGCAGGTATGGTGTTTTATTTAAGTGGACTTCTTATACATAGGTTGTATGCAAAATATATTCGGATTGAAAAGGCGTAAAGGCTATGTGTTGTCTCGATTTGTTCGAGGTATTGTCATTCTCGGCACAGGAGTTTATATTATTTCTGTCATTTTGTCGTTTTATTGTATTCTTAATAAAGGCGATAACGATATGCACTTCACAAACGAAGTACGAACAGTTATAATGAGTATGCTTTTTACGCCTGTAATTCTTTCATTTGCAGTGGCTTGTTTTTATGAAAGGTTACACCCCAAACACTCATTAAATTACAAACTAATTGGCACTATTTTTTTATTGCAAGTTTGCTTATTTATGCCCGGGTTGCTGTTTCTTTTTCGCTATTCTAATTGGATAGAAATATTATTTATTGTGTCTGCGGTTGTTACTATTATAATACAATTTATCCCTATTTCTTCGGCTGAACAAAAAGAACAATTTTATAAGAAAATACAATTTATTTATTGGACTATATGGTCGCCTGAATGTATGACAGATATAGACAACAATCATTTTAGAACTCGAAAAGCGAAAGAAAAAGAACATATATACACTGATGCAGATGCAGTAAAAGTATTTCAAGAGTATTTTGTTCCTTATAGTAGGGAAGCCGAACTTATCAAGCAGTACTGGGATAGTAAATTTGATTTTTCAACAAATAATCTAACGATGTTAGACATTGGAGGGTATGATGGAAAATTCACAATAAAACTTCTTAAAGAATTGGATTTTAGTATTAATAGTATTGAAGTAGTTGAGCCTATTAACCAAGAAAATGCTTATAGACAAAATTTATCTCCAAAATGTGCTAATATTCATTTTAGGGATACAATAGGTTTTGAAACATATAGTACAACTTCCACATTTGACTTTATTTTGGCATCGCATAGTCTTTATTCTTGTATTGATAATAACAAATATAATATAGAAGCACTCATAAATCGTTTATTATCTTATCTCAATAAAAATGGGTTAATAATAGTTATTCTTGGGAACTCAAAAGGAAGAGCATATTCTCTGAAAAAAGAACTGAAAAAACTAATTGTCAATGAAGAAACACAAGATGCCAATTCTTGTGATTTTGAAGAAGAACTAAAAAAACAGTCGGGAATAGATTATAAAAAAATATCAATAGACAATTACATTGAGATAGAAACGATACTAAGAAATGAACAAGCACTAAAAGATTGGGTGTCTTATTTCGCAAGAGTGCCAATTATTAAGGAAAAACACATATTGGAAGGAGTAAAAGATTTGTTTGATGTTTTCTCCGTTAAACATTCAAATTTACCCGAAGAAACAAAGAAAATATACAAAATCGAAGAAAATACGCTTTTGTTACCCCACAAAACAGACGCATTTTTGATAAAAAAAACATAAATACTATGGTATATAATGAAAATTTTATGCGTCGAGCGATTGAACTTTCTATCTTTAATGTCGAAAAAGGTGGCGGTCCTTTCGGTGCTGTAATTGTGAAAGACAATAATATCGTTGCTGAAGGTGCTAATAGCGTGGTCTCCAACAATGACCCGACCGCTCACGCAGAAATGAATGTTATTCGCAAAGCGGCTGAAATATTGGGCACATTTAACCTTTCGGGGTGCGATATTTATACATCTTGTGAGCCTTGTCCGATGTGCTTCGGCGCGATTTATTGGGCGCATTTTGATAATTTATATTACGGTAACACGAGAGCAGAAGCGAAAGAAATAGGGTTTGACGATTCGTTTATTTATGACGAAATAAATCTTCCGCGAGAAAAACGCTATATTAAAAACAAACAATATCTTCCCGAAAAAGCGATTGTTGCGTTTGAAAAATGGAAAAACAAAGAAGATAAAATGATATATTAATGATGTTTTTTAATTTTTCCATTGTCAATTCAAAAACCAGTTGTAGCTTTGCAGTCGGTAAAATTGAGATAACAATACGGACATTGTCCGGTTAAAGATAACAGCACCCGTGTGCATACCATAAGAACTGCTATCGGGTCATTTTTTTCTAATACTTATGGCAACAAACAGAGCATCAAGCACTATTACGGAACAAATTGCCCTACTCAAATCGAGAGGAATGTTAATGTTATTTGAAACCCTCTAACGCCACCACAGTCCAAACCAAATGCAACAGAAAAAAACGCTCAAAGAAAAATATTTTTCAAAAACAGTTTTTCTTATCAGATTTTTTGGTAATTTCGCAAAATGAAATTTGATAAGAAAAAAGACAACACAAAAATTGTAACTAAACAATTATGACAAAAGACGAATTATTACAGCATTTGCAAGATATTGAGTGGGACAATTTTGAGGTAAAGAAAGCCGAAAATGACTTGCCGAAAAGTTGTTGGGATACCGTGAGCGCTTTTGCCAATACTTCGGGCGGTTGGCTGGTTTTGGGCGTATCGCAAAGTGGCAAAAAATTTGAAATCACGGGCGTTGCGAATATGGAAAAATTAGAGCAGGATTTGGGAAACACCTTGCGTTCTGTTTCAAAATTCAATGTTCTTATCAACCCAACTTTCAAAAAATACGATTTTGAAGGCAAAAAAGTGTTGGCGTGTTTTATCCCTTCGTCAGACGTTAAGCCGGTGTATTACAACAACTTGAAAAACACTTTCATACGTACTGGCAGTAGCGACCAGCGTGCCACCCAGTTTGAAATTGACTCACTTTTTCGCGACCAAACCTTTGGCACAATGTCTGAAAAAATTGTTGAAGGCACGTCGGTTGAATGTCTTAATAAAAGTTCGTACAAAAGATTTCGTGAATATCTGAAATGGCGAAGTCCGGATTTGCGCTATAACAATATGGACGATGATGAATTTAATCGCCGTCTCAAAATTGTTAAAGACGGAAGACTCACTTACGGCGGACTGCTCTTCTTGGGAAAAAACGAGGAAATAAACGATGCTATTACCGATTTTCGCATTGATTATTTGGAAATACCCGGTACAAGTTATTCAGATGCCAAAGTTCGCTACACTTACCGCATTGACGAGCAGGAAAATCTTTGGGAATACTATTTTACACTGTTTCAACGGCTGAAACTTTATGCAAATACCAAATACACCATCGGCGAAATGGGTATTGGACACGAAGACACAAAAGAAATTGACGCTTTGCGTGAAGCGTTAGTTAATTTACTGATACACAGCGACTATTTCAGCGTAATGAAGCCACGTATTCGTGTGTTTTCAAACCGCATTGAGTTTGAAAATCCGGGCAGTTTGCCATTGCCTGTTGAACAACTTATGCAAACAGACGAGTCATTACCGAGAAATCCTGTTTTAGCAAAATTTTTCCGCGTTGCAAAACTCTGTGAAAGCGGCGGATACGGATTTGATAAAATGCTGCAATGGAAAAAGCAAACAGGCAACGAGGTAACCTTTGAGAGTAGCATTGGCAAAACAAAATTTACTTTTATGATTGATACGACAATCGCAATCAAAGATGAAAGCACTTTGCCAAACGAGTGGGATTTGATAAGTAAAGAGATAGAAAAATCTAATAAGAAAACTGCTGAAACTGACAAGAAAACTGATGAGAAAACTGACAAGAAATCAGAGAAAACTGACAAGAAACCAGAGAAAACTGACAAGAAACCAGAGAAAACTGACAAGAAAATCCTATGTTTAATGAAAGAAAACCCTACAATAACCATAGCCATATTATCTGATAAGATAGGTGTGAGCAAATCGGCTATAAATCAGCAAATTATAAAGATGCGAAGGTCAGAAATTATACACAGAGAAGGCGGCGACAAAGGCGGAAAGTGGGTTATAAATAGTTGAAAAAACAGCAAAATAAACAACAAGAGATTCAGATAATACCTAAGCTTTCGTTGCGTGCTACGCACGCGCAATGAAAACGCAGTTGAACGAAACCGGTGTGTACATTGACGATAGCGAAAGAGCCGGCTTACATCGGCGAAAAAGAGACAAAATGGCAGATAAAAGCGAGAAAACGGGTAGAAAAAGTTGTTTTAGCAGTTATGGGCATGGCTATTGTCTTGGCTATTGTTGTTCTACGGATGGATTTCATATAAAACAACAATAATAAAAATTTTATCTTTGCGTTAAATGTGTATAAGTACTTTTAAATATAAGTTTATGTTCAGACAAGTTTTTATTCCTTCAGAAAACAACAATGTTCTACCGTTAGTCAGTATTCCTCGCGAATGGTACGGACAGGAAGTAGAAATGATAGTTTTTCCCATCAAATATGAAAGCCAAACAAGCACAAAAAGTAAAGAAGACCAACTTTTAAAATTGTGTGGCGCTTGGAAGTCAGAAAAATCGGCAGAAGAAATTATTGCCAATATCTATAACAGCAGAACATCAGGGCAAACTCGTATTTTAAACAGACTTTCAAATATAACAACAGAAAATTGGATAACAAAACAATGAATAATATAAATTTTATCTTTGCGTTAAATGTGTATAAATAAAAATAATCATGTACTTAACTTCATATATTCAGCAGATTAAACAACTTTGTGAGCAGCACAATATTGAACGCTTGTATGCCTTTGGTTCGGTGCTAACAGAGCGGTTTTCCGAAGATAGCGATGTGGATTTTTTATACACTTTCAAAGAAGATGTGCCATTGTTAGATGTTGTAGATTACTATTTCGGGTTTCAAAGCGAATTGGAAAAAACGCTTAACCGGACAATTGATTTAACTTCTGAAAAAGACCTCAAAAATCCTTATTTTATCAAAGAAGTAAATGCTACCAAACAATTAATTTATGGATAAACATATTTATACCTGCCTATTTGATATTTCAGTCACGGATACGATATGGTTGACCATACAATTATTTGGGGCATCGTAATTAAACATCTGCCCGTACTAAAATCCGAAGTTGAAAAACTTTTATTATGAAAAAACAACATAAATAAGGAAGCAATTCAACAATTTTTCATTGATAATAAGGCATCAATAATAGTTTCATTAATAATAGGGGCAGTCTTAAAATCTGCGAAAATCCGTATCATCCGTGTCATCTGCGTGCCATTAAGCCCCCTCGCTCAATTCCTCATCACCCAAACCATAGCCCCGTCGCTCAGGTTTATCTGTCCGTTAGTTACCACTTGGTCGCCTGATTTCAATCCCGATGTAACTGCTAAATAGGCGTCGTGATTTTGTCCTGTGGTGATTTTGGTTAGTTGGGCGATGCCGTTGTTTACCACATACACGGAAGGGTCTTTTACGCTGCTCACGATGGCGTCGCGCGGGATCATTAATGATTTCCCGTCTTCGCCCAAGTCAACCAAAACATTTACATACGTACCGGCTTTGAGTGGATTTTTGCTGTTGTTGGCAATCATAATTTCGATGGGATAGGTGTGTGTGTTGCTGCCTTTCGGACTGATGTTTGCGATGTTCCCGCTGTACGTCATATCGGGATAAATATCGGTGCTAACGCTTACGGCTTGTCCTTTTTGCAGTTGATACACATTGTTTTCCGACACCGACAGCGTAACTTTCAACTGCGAAATGTCGGCAATCCCCGCGATGGGTGTTCCCATGCCGACGAATGCGCCTAACTCGGTGTTTTTTGAGGTGATGTAGCCGCTGAATGGCGCTACGATGTTGGAATCATCTAACTGTTTTTTAGCGTTTTCCAACTGAATTTTGGCGTTTTCGTAAGCCATTTTCATGTCGCGGAGTTGTGTTTCGGTAACAGCGTCGCCTTCGCGCAGCACTTGATAGCGTTCGTAATCTTCCCTGAACTTGTTGAAGTTCAATAGAGCGGTTTCAAAAGCCAGACGTTTGTAGGTGTCGTCCACCTTTGCCAAAACGCTGCCGGCGTTCACAAAATCGCCCAATTTGAAATTGACCTGCACTATTTTTCCGCTTGTTTCGGCGGCAACGATAACTTCTTTGTCGGGCATTGCCGTTCCCACCAAGTTCAACTTGCCGCTTGTTGCCCGCATCTCGGCGGTCGCCACGCTTACGGCAACGTTCTCCTGTCCGCTGTTGATTACCTTTCTCGAATCAACTTCCGCTTTGTTTGCAAATAACTTCATTACCATTAACCCTGTTATGGCAACTACTGAAATACCGATGATAATTCCTTTACTTTTCATGTCTGTAAAATTTAATAAATGATTTAATGGTGCAAAAGTATGACGCAAAACCTTGCCCGAGATAAAAAAAAGTACCCAAGTGATAATTTTGAGCGCTGAAGTGCGGGATGGGGAGAATGAAGATTTTATTTTCCATAAAAAATACTATCTTTGCAATCTTAAAAAAAGTATATCATGCTGAAGTCAGAAGAAATAAAAACATTGTTTGCAAAATTTGAGCAAGCCGCAGCCGAAATTGAAGGCGTTGAATGTTGGAGCGCAAGGGAATTGCAAAAATTGCTTGGTTATGCGCTATGGCAAAACTTCGAAAAAGTACTTTCAAAAGCCAAAAATGCTTGCGAAAATGTTGGTGAGAAGGTCAGAAACCATTTTATTGGCGTCAATAAAATGGTCGAAATCGGATCTGGTGCAGAAAAAGCAATAGATGACATCCTTCTCACGCGCTACGCCTGCTACCTGATTGCCCAAAACGGCGATAGCCGCAAGGAACAAATTGCATTTGCACAGAATTACTTTGCCATACAAACACGCCGTGCCGAAATCATCGAACAGCGTATTTTGGAAACAGAACGGGTAGAGGCACGGGCAAAACTACGCGAAACCGAGAAACAACTTTCGGGCATACTTTACGAAAGAGGCGTTGATGACAAAGGATTTGCAATCGTTCGCTCCAAAGGCGACAAGGCGCTTTTCCGGCTTGATACTGCACAACTAAAACGTAAAATGGGCGTTCCGCAAAGCCGTCCCATTGCAGATTTTTTACCAACGGTCAGTATTAAAGCAAAAGATTTTGCCGCTGCAATGACTACCGAAAATGTACAGATAAAAGACCTACATGGCGTTCCTGCGATTGAAAAAGAGCACGTTGACAACAATCTCGGAGTACGTAAAATTATGATTGAACGCGGTTTAGTCCCCGAAAACCTGCCACCAGCCGAAGATGTGCAAAAAGTAGAACGCCGACTGAAAGCCGACGAAAAGAAAGTGCTGAAAAACGGATAGATAATTATTTCGGGATTTTAGCCTATTGCCATAAGACCATGATTTGTCCATTGAGCGACATAATTTTCAATTCCGCCTCTTTATAATTGTACAATGCGATTAAGTAGTTGGCTTGAGCGGCGTTCAGGCTCATTTCGTCTTGCAGGAGGTCGCTCATGGTAGCCAAGCCTTCACGATATTTCAGGGCAGTTTCGTTATACACCTTTTCGGCAAGTTCGATGTTTTGTTGTTGCCGCTGGACGTTCGTTTTGTTGTTGTAATAGTTATTGACGGCATTTTGATAATCGGCGGCAAATTTTTCCTTTTTGTCGAAAAGCAGCGCCTCCGTTTTTTCTATTTCCAACTTCGCCTGTTGGGACTTTGAGCGTTTTTCCAATCCGTCGAAAACAGGAATAGACAAACCGAATCCGATATATGAAGCGCCAAACCATTGATTTTCAGGATGACTGTTGAAATAATTTTTAAACTCCTGCCGCATGCCCTGAACGGAATATTGTCCGGTAAACGCAAGTGTCGGCATGTAGCCGCTGTTAATCACCCGCTTGTTTATTTGATTGATTTCGTTTTGTGATTCCAATAATCTGACGTCAATATGTCCGGAAAAACTGATTGCCGTCTCGGGCAAACTTTGCAGCAACTCCATATTCGGACTATCTGTTAAAATAATAGCATTTTCAAGAGGAATGTTCAGTATATATTTTATCATATTATGCTGTTGCTCCAAACCCGATTCTACATTGCTTAACTGGGTATATAGATTTTCCAAATTGACGCTTACCCTGTCGTAATCCACCTGTTTGCCCATTCCGTTATCAACTAAGAGTTTGGTAATATCTTGTATGCGCTTGATACGGGTGATATTTTCTTCAATCAGTTCTTTTCGTTGCGAGGTCGTTACGGTAAGGAAATAGAGTTTTGCCACTTCGGCGGCTAACTCTTCGCTTGCCTTTTCGACGCCCAAGCCGCTGATTTCGGTTACTTTTTTGGCTAACTGTATGGCGGTGATGGCGGTTTGATTGTAGAGTACCCAATTCAGCGTAACGGCGGCGGCGGTGTTAAAGTTACTTCCCATCTTTGCGGGAATAGTCGTTCCGGGCATCCCCACGATTTCGCCCGGCAGCATCGTCGTCGGCAGCGACAGATTATCTTGAAAATTCGCTCCAATGTTGATTTTGGGGACGATGGCAGAAAGCGCCTCCGCCTTCCTGTATTGGCTTTTCTCCGCATCAATGCGGACGGTCTTGATATTAATATTCTCGTCCACAGCGATTTGTACGCATTGATGAAGAGATAACGACATGCTGTTGCTCTCCTGAGCAAAGAGGAAATATCCGCTAACTAAACTTAAAACCGTTGATAAAATAAGTCTGTTCATTTTTAAAAATATTTATTGTTTGCTCCGACGGCAGGAGTCGAACCTGCATTTATCCTAATTTTACGATTGTTCTAACCATGTTGAACTACGCCGGAAAATGAAAAGGGGACAATACCCCTTTTCTCTGATTCGGAAAGGATTAAAACCTGTACCCCACGCCTAAACTGATTGTTTGCGGAAGCATACTCGCGTCATCGCGACCTGCGTCCATTGCGTTGAGAACACCGATTTTATAGCCCGCATTGATTTGAATACCAATAGCGAACTCGTAACCGAATGTCGCGCCAAAACCGAAGTCGAAACGGCGAAGTGTACTTTCGTCGGTCGTGCCGATTTCCTCATACAAGTCGAAATCGCTGTTGTCGTACTTCGCGCTGAAACCTAACGCTACGTAAGGACCGACGCCTGCATACATTCTTCCGGTTCCGCAATTCCATTGTCCCAAGGCGTAAACAGGGATTTCCGCACCCCAATAACGGAAATCATCTTCGTTGTTTCCGATTTCGGATGTCGAACTTTTGAAATGGAACAAAAGTTCGGGTTGAATGGCGAAATTTTTCCCCAAATCAATCTTGGTAAATCCGCCCACACTTGCTCCGGGTCCGAGTTTACTTTCCATTGGCTCCAAATCCGTCAAAATAAAATTCGACATGTTGGCTTCGGCTTTAGCCCCGAAAGACACATTTTGAGCGCTCATCTGTGTAAGTCCTATGCCCAGCATTAAACTTACTGTAATCATTACTTTCTTCATCTTAAAAATATTTAGTTATTTATAAAAAGGTTTAACGGTGCAAAAGTATGATGTATAACCTTGCCCGATATAAAAAAAAATACCCAACTGATAATTTTGGGTACTGAAATGCGGAATGAGGGGGGTGAAAAAAATGAATGCCTCCTATACTCACTGCAAAATTGCGATGTGCGATATGAGACATTCAACGGCTGTCGCCAAACGCGCCTACAACATGATGACAAACAAGTACGCGCACATCGGGAAACTCTTTCTGCAAAGATGCCGCCATGCGTTCGGCGCAATAGACGCTGCGATGTTGTCCGCCGGTACAGCCGAAACTGATCATCAGATTGCTGAACCCGCGCCGGAGATAACGTGCAACCGACTGATTTACAATTCCTTCTACATGATTAAAAAATGTTTCCGTTTCGGGTAAGTTGTCCAAGAACGTTTTTACTGCTTCGTCGCGTCCCGTAAGGTTTTGGTATTGAGGTTCTTGTCCGGGGTTGGGCAGGATGCGGCAGTCGAAGACATGTCCGCCGCCGTTGCCGGTAGAATCCGGTGGAATCCCTTTGCGATAGGAGAAGGAGTGGATGGAGACGGAAAGACCTTCCAAGTCCTCCTGAAAGGAGGAAGGAGGGTGTGTAATCATCGCTTTCAGTATGTTAGTAAGTTCTTCTATTTCAACAGGAAATGTTACATTGTCAAAGAGCCATCGCAGATTTTGCAGGGCGTAGGGAATACTTTGCAAAAAATGGCTTTTCCGTTCATGAAACCCGCGATATCCGTAAGCTCCCAGCGCTTGCAAGATGCGGACTAAGACAAAGGCATGGTAATATTTTTTGAACTCCGCTCTGTTGACGGGGATGATTTCGGATAGTTCGTCCAAATAGAACTCCAACAGTTCGTTACGTGTTTCGTGGGGCATGTCGGCTTTGGCGTCCCACAGCAAAGAGGCGATGTCGTATTGCAAAGCGCCTTTCCGTCCACCTTGATAATCAATGAAATAGACGTCATCTCCCCGAACCATGACGTTGCGCGACTGAAAATCGCGATAGAGGAAGTAATCTCCGGGTGCTTCCAATAAAAACGCCGTTAAGGTTTTAAAATCATTCTCCAACCGTTGCTCGTTGAAGGCTACGCCGGACAGTTTGGCGAAGTAGTATTTGAAATAGTTTAAGTCCCACTGTATGGACTGCTCGTCGAACGCCATGCGCGGATAACAAACCGTGTAGTCAATGCCTTTCCCTGCTTCCACCTGAAATTTCGGCAGCCACGCCACCACTTTCCAGTAATAATCAACGGTTTGCGGAGAAAACATTTTTCCGTTACGGTTGGCGGAAAGAAAATCGTACAAAGTCGTCTCGCCTAAATATTCCAACAGATAGGCATCTTTGTCGGGATGAACGGCGATGATTTTCGGAACGGGCAACCCGCAAGAGGAAAAATGTTCGGAGAATGAGAAGAACGCCGCATTTTCCGTTACGTCTTCATTATAAGCGCCTAAGACAACGACATCGCCGCTTTCCATTCTATAATACACACGAGAACTTCCCGAATCCGGCAAGCGGTGCAACATATCGGGGACGTTACCGTAAGTAGCACTAAACAATTCAATTAATTTATTCATCATATATTATATAAGCCGACATATCAAATCCGCGCATAAAATTGTCCATGCTCATGCGTTTTTTTCCGTCAATTTGGATTTCGAGGAGTTCTATCCACGCATTTTTTGTTGCGACGAAACACTGCTTTTTATTGTCGGAAATCATGATTGTTCCGGCGGCGTTTTCGGGATGATTTTGGTCGGAAATTTTGGCTTTATAGATTTTCAAAGTACGTAAAGTCCCGTTGTCATGTTTTAAGTGGGTAAACGCTGCCGGATAGGGCGATAACCCTCTGACTTGGTTGAGGATAGCGTCTGCCGACTGTTGCCAGTTGATGATACAGTCCGCAGGATGGATTTTGGGTGCCATTTTCAGATGTTCGTCGTCCGGTGCGCGAAGTTTTTCTTGCGCCAAAGGGCTGATATGTCCTTGTGCAATGGCGTCTAATGTTTTCACAACGAGTTCAGCGCCAATCACTTTCATACGGTCGTGGAGGCTGCCGGCGTCTTCGTCGTTGCCGATGTTCATCTTTTCGGAGAAGAGGATTTTGCCGGTGTCAATGGCTTCGTCAATGAAAAAGGTTGTAACGCCGGTTTCCGTCTCGCCGTTCATGATGGCGCGGTTGATGGGGGCGGCGCCACGATATTGCGGTAACAGTGAACCGTGCAGGTTGATGGTTTTCAACGGCGGCATCGTCCATACTTCGGTGGGCAACATCCGGAACGCTACCACCACAAAGAGGTCGGCGTTCCAACTTTCAAGTTGCTGCAAAAAAGCGAGGTCTTTTAACTTTTCGGGCTGTAAAACAGGGAGTTGATGCTCGACGGCATATTTTTTCACGGCGCTTGGGGTCAACAGCTGTCCTCGTCCGGATGGTCTGTCGGGAATGGTTACCACGCCGGCAACTTCGTGGGAAGAACGGAGATGAATGGCTTCTAACGAGGGAACGGCAAACTCGGGCGTTCCCATAAAGACTGTGCGTATCTTCATCGAAAAATCATTTTTAATTTCACCGCAAAGGTACGATATTTTTTTAATGCGTTTGCCCTGACAGGCTCATGAAAACCGAAAAACCCTACTACTCTCCCATCGCTGCTTTCGCGCGTGCGATATATTTTTCTACTTCCCGTCCTTCGTTGGAGTTGGGGTAGTTGATGCGGATTTTTTCGTATTCGTCCACTGCTGCCTGGAAACGGTTGTCCATTTCGTAGCACATGCCCAACTTCATCAGGAATGTCGGCGTGGTAACGTTGTTGGGGGTCATGTTCGCGGCTTTTTTGTAGTGTGCGATGGCTTCCGACAGGTTGCCGAGTTCGAGGTTAGCGTCGCCGATCGCGCCTTCCGCAAAGGTGGGCAAAAAGGCGGCGCCGATGTTGAATTTCTTCAAATATGTGATGGCTTGTTCAAATTCGCCTAAGTTGAGGTAGCAGAGGCCGGCGTAGTAGGCTGCCAACTTCCCGGAGTTGACGGAACCGTAATTATCAACGATTTCCAAAAATCCCGCATACTTCTCGTCGCCGTCAAGGGCTTTCCGGTATTCGCTTTGCTCGAAGTATCGCTCCGCCATAAACATCTCATTCTGAGATTTTTCTATATTCGGACGACGGACAAAACGGTCATATCCGAAAAATCCCAATACCACCACTACAATAACCCCTACGACGATGGTTATCTGTTTACTGTTCTTTTCAAACCACATCTCGGTACGCGTCAAAGCGCCTTCAACGGCTCCCAAGTTCTGCTCGGCTTTCTTAACACTCTGTTTATCTTTCTTTTTAGTCATAAAAACATCCTTTATTTTTTGAGGCGCAAAGATACAACTTTTTTTTGAATTGGTAAAATCCCCCGAACCAGGGGGTGTATGACAAATTGTCCCCCCCCGCCTGTTTTTCCCGATCTGTCCCATTATCGGATATAAACAATTTATAGTCAATAACTTTTTTTTGTGTTGTGCAAAGATTGTTCGGTTGTTGTTATTTTTG
>Ga0099364_10003912_pt1 | contig 22781 bp, 20 predicted proteins | sample TergutTh196P3_FD_73070 | JGI IMG/M metagenome (GOLD analysis project Ga0099364, IMG submission 73070) | Microcerotermes parvus P3 segment gut microbial communities from Pointe-Noire, Republic of the Congo - Th196 P3 | ecosystem: Host-associated > Arthropoda: Insects > Digestive system > Gut ...
GGAACGGATTTACGGGGATTTCAGGCAGATCGGGTTTGCGTATACCGCCCTGGATCTGCTAGGTTACCGCACGGGAAGCATGAACGAAACCCTTGATATATAGCATCTGTTCAGAACCGGGAGGAAGACGTTTCTGAGTAGTCAAGATTGTATCATAGGCAGCTCACGGCAACAAGGATGTCACGAATATTAATAAATTACCGTATTGCCGAATGAGCCATTTCATCGTATTCCCTGAGTACATCAAGCATGGGCTCTTTATAAACACCCAGATACCAGTCATCATACCATTTCGGCTGCTCGGAATATGGGACATCCTCCCAGTCCATCCCCCACGGGCGCAGAAGGAATTCGTAGTCAAACCAATCGCCGTCTTCATCCGTGAAAATCTCGCGTATCTCGATCATGTCGCTGTATCTGCAGGTCGATGGGTCAATATTCCAATCCCCGTAATGAACAGGTTCATCAAAGAGTAATCCGCCGTTGGCTACAACTGTTCCCATAGCGCCCCTGCCTTCCTCGCTGATGGTAATGAAAACTGTACCCATTTCGACATTGGCTGACCACAGATATACTGTAGCGGGACCGTCCGGCGCTGTCTCAATTACGGCATAGATGTCAAAAAAGGAGCCATTAGAATCTGAATAGGCATCGTTCGTATCGTATACATAAAATGTCCCGTACCAGTGGCCGTCCCACCATGCAACCGCATCAGCTAAAGCGCCGCCGGAAGATTGGCCAGCGTTATCGCCCGCTGAACTGCCTGCCGGGGGATTTCCGTCTTTTGTAAAGTACAAAACGAGACCGTTCATCATATCAAACATCAACACATCGTCTTCATATGAACCTTCATATTCAACCCCGCCAATGTTAAATGAAAGTTCGGAACCGCTGATATCCCACTTTCCTTCAGCATCGTTACCGTTAAAAATCGTGGCGCAATTACCGTTTGCCTCTAAATCAAGCGTGGCTCCGCTTGCATAAAAGCTGATAATATCCATCAAATCGTCGAAAACCTCAACCGCATATGCTGTCCAAATACCCAAAACGGGGTCATTTCTCGATGATCTTTCGGCAGCAGGGGGCGCAGGCGTTGTGCTTTGCGTCGGAGCAGGAGTTTCCGTACGGGGGGCTTCGCTTGAAGAAGCGGAAGCGCGGTTTCTTGGCGCCCTTCCATCTTTAGTAAAGATGACAAACATGTCATCCATCATTTCAAATACAAGCGCGTCGCCGTCAATGGTACACGGATAATCAACGCCGCCGACGGTGAGTGTCAGCCTGATGGCGCTGCCGGTCCATTTCCCGTTTGCTTTGTCACCGTCAAAACTCATATTGACGTTTCCGTTTGCCCTCAGCTCGAGAGTGGCTCCGCCCGAAAATACTTCTTTGATGTCGCTTTCCATGCCGAAAGCCTCGACCGAGACTCCTGTCCATGTCCCCACATTTGGGTTGTCGCTCGAACCGCCTCCGCCACCGCAGGCGGCAAGCACCGAAACGCAAAGAACGAGTACCAATACAGTGCAAATAGTCTTTTTCATTTTTTATCTCCTTTTTTCATTAAATCGTTTCTGTATGCCCGCATTTTGAACAGACATAATCAGCCTTTGCCAAACCTAATTCCGAAGCCGATTGTTTGGTAGCGCCTTTCATAAGCCCGGTAAAAATTGTCTTCCCAAGGCCGGCGCGTTCAACGTGTTCCCTGGTTTTTTGGTAGGTTCCTCTCCTGCATTTATTGCAGGGAGACCCATTTTCCGCTCTGCTTGATTCAAATAATGGCATAGTGTTTTCCTCCTTTAATTTTTTTTATACTCGCGCTCGTCAGGATCAGCCGAAATATCTGCTATAATAATCCTCCAGCAACTCGATTTCGATCATAGGTTCTTCCCCATCGGGAGTCATCATGAACAGCATTTCGCCCGACTGCATGTTCACAAGGATATTGTACCAATACCATTCCATGTTATCCGCCTGAAACCAATAGTAATACTCTCCGTCCACCTCGCAGATATCATATGAATGCAGGTCAATCGTAAATTGAGACATTTCCAAATGGCTTTCCAGCCATAAGTCGTAAATAACCCATGCTTCATAGGCTGAGATCGGCTCACTGTCTGCGGAGTGTTCGCTGCCCCAGAAGTCGTATTCCGGGTCGTTCGGACGGAAGAAATAGAAATCCGTCAGCGGTTCTCCGTCCATATAGGCGAGGTGGTCGCCGTCGCTGTGCCACAACTCCATCGTTATCCCATCGCGGAGTTGGATGAAATAGGTCCCGAATATCCAATCGTGTTCCGTATCGCCCCCCGTCATCGTCAAGTCAAAGGTGATGAGGCCGGGCCGTCTGCCGTCTCCGGGCGCGTTTTCCGCCAGGCTGATCTCATAGTACCCCTCGTACTTGCCATAATTCCCGATGCCCCAGCCATCGGTCAACCCTGTTTCAAAGTATGCCCTGGGGACACTGTAGCCTTCAACCAGCTTGAGGATACAGTACCGCCATTCGGGAAAACCCTCCCGATCCTGCCTGAACAGCCATTCATCCTCAAATATGCCCACCATCGTGTAAAGGCGCTGCACATTGTAGAGCAGGCCGTACTTGTCCTCGGCAAAAATGGTCATCCCGCCTATGCCCTCTTTTTCGTTTTCATAGGACAAGGAGACGATGTCTTCCAGCCAGGGCAGCTTGCCATGGCTGTACAAAGAAGTATCGCCGAACATGTATACCCCCATGAAGGGGTCGGCCCGCGTGAATTCGACGCTTCCGTCTTCCATCAGCAGGGCCACCGTGGGCGTGATAAAATCCCGCAGGCTCAGATAGCCCATAAATAGATCGTCGATTTTGCCTATGCAGGCATCTTTGATGCGGCCTCCGTTTGACGTGACAATGAGGAAAGGGCCTTCGATAATTTCCTCTATGGGATAGTAGGAGTTCTCATAGATGTCGTGGAGACTGTCCCAGCGATCCAAGTCGTATACCAACTCCGCCCGGCCGTCCTCAATACGAACGGAAATCAGCCCCTCCGCATCTTCACGGATCAGGACGCCGGAGCCGATGGGAGATATCTTGTCGTCCTCGTCATTCTCCTCGTACTGTCCTGTGGAAACGCTTTCCCTCTCGCTACGCATTCGCTCCGCCAAATCCGATATTTCGGGCAATGCATCGAAGTCGCCATTTGCGCCCCCGCCTATACCTATAAGCCCGCAACCGGTCAGGCAGATAAGGCATAGAATCAAGACCACGGCAATGTTGTGTTTTTTCATAATGCACCTCCGTAAAAGCGGGGCTGTGCCCCATGACTAATCAAAAACGCCGATTATAAGCCGGCTAGTCCAATCGAAATGAATATCTTCCCAAAGCCTGGAATCAATAAGCTTTATTTTTTCTTCAATTTCTCCGGGCCTCGCGTATGCCGGGTCAAATTCCAATTCAAACATCGGTCGGCTCTCCGCGCGCGCCCTCGCTATGTAATCCGGTACGATGCGCTTAAAATCCTCGTCGGATGTTATCGTGCGCTGCCCGATTTTCACAAAATAGTTATACTCAGTCGCCGTGCAGTCGATAGGCGCGTTGAGCCTTATGTCCTTACCGTGCCACCACGCGTGATCGCCGGAAGACATAAACTCATCGGTGCGGTTGAAATACATGCGGTACGGTAAACCGGCATCTATAAAATTGGTCGCGCCGCTCGTCACGTCCACTTGGTACCACTGCCCGTCCAGTTTTACGGCGTTCCATCCATGGGGGCCGTCATCGTATGTTCCGTATATCATCAAGCATTCGATGCCCATAAGGTTCATGATATATTGAAACGCATTTGAATAACCCTCGCAGGCGGATGCTTTTTCTATCAGCGCACCGTACATGGAATCCCTGTTTGGGGCGCCTGTGTCGTATGTGACATTGAGGCTCAGCCAGTCAAATACCGCAAGCTCAAGCTCAAAGGGGGACATGCCGCTATGCACGGGCAGCACATCAAGGACATTGCGAAGCTCGCTTTGCTGCATTTCTATCCAGGCCTTCGCATCGGCCATTTCGCTGTCAGTAGGAAGTAAATACCAACTACCGTCAAATTCCGCGCCAAAAATTTGCCCGTCTATCAGATAATGCGGCTCAACAATGATCGTGCCATCGGTTGATAGGGCAAAATCCCAACGCCCGCTGACCCAGAACATCTCAGGGTGGACGGCAGTGAGAGCATCCCGAGCCAAAATTAACATTCCAAAATCATCATCGTCATAATAATCCAGTGGTGTTTCAATGTAGATCAGCGGTTCAAGGTTTTTAAGGCCTGCCAGAAGCTCCTCATACAGCCTCGTTTCCACAGCGTTCAAGCCATAATATTCCAAAAGCCGCGAGGCGGGGACTGCTATGGCCTCGTCAAATACGTATGGCTCATAGACAATGGCAGGCGTGGGGCTTGGTGCAGGCAGGGCGGAATCAAGGGCCGCCGGAGCGTTCTCAGGGGCATGCTCGGAAGCAGTCTCTGTCAGGCCCGCTAGCTTGGCTGCCAATTCTTGCGGGTCAAAACCGGGAGTCTTGATCCAATTCCCTATGGAGCATCCGGCAACAAGCGCGATAGCAATGCCGATTACAAGCACAGATACGGAGCCGATTCTCAGAAGAAGCGGAAGCTTGCTTTTCTTCTTTTCTGACAGCTCCGTACCGCAGGCACAACAAAAACTAGCATTTTCCAAAGTCTGTGCGCCGCAGGCGGAACAAAACTTCTTGTCAAATAGTCCCACGATATTGTTTGCTCCTTCCTTCCTGTGTAGGGGTGATTATCAATCGCTTCTACATGCAGCTTTCCAAGGATGCCAATTATGGCCCCAGCGGGTCTTGAAAGTGTAACCCATTTCCGGGTCATATTCGATCCACATGAAGCCTTCGCCTGCATCATTGACTTTTCTTGAAAGACTGTCGAGCATGAGCTTTACCGTTTCATGCTCGCGTGAACAGTTCCCCTTGTCCCGGAGCGCTGAATAGAGGCGTTCGAACGTAAGGTGGGTATCTTCCATTTCAGCGAGGATGTCGAGCGCATCAAATTCACCTGCGTTGAGCGTAAGATTGACGCCCGTCACGGTGCTAGCTTGTTTAACCCGCCTGTCAAGGTTCAGCGGACCGACAAAGTATTGATATGTTTGCTCTAAATTGCTCATGAAGTGAGTATAAACCAATATAAGGATAAAAAGCGCGAAGGTTCCCAAAATAGAACCTTCGCGTAAAAACAAACCCGTCGTTATACGCCTCAAGGAGCCTTGGACAAAAGTCCATAACACCCGTCCCCTACTCCCTACTCCCTACTCCCTTGCGGCGCACGCCGCAGCCTTTACTCTTTTTCGAAGCAGTACCCTTCGCCTCTGTAGGTGCCAATCGTATACCCGGAACTATTCAATTTACATCTCAAGGCAGATATCGCTTTCTTTATCGCGCTCTCCCCGTCGAGCATCTTGTGACCCCAAACCTTTTGATATAGACAGTCCGCGCTCATTATTTTATCCGGACTCTGAATAAAAATTTGAAGCAGAGATAATTCCTTTGGAGACAAACACATGTCCTCGCCGTTTAAAAAAGCCCTGCTTGACGCTGTGTATATAGTGATATTGCCAAAAGTTAGCTGGTCCGGAATTAAAGAAGCCCGGCGGACGAGTGCTTCTACCCGCATAAGAAAGACAGGGAGTTCGTATGGCTTGGACAGATAATCGTCACCCCCGACTTCAAGCCCCTTGATAATATCTTCTGATGTGCCCATCGCCGTCAGAATCAGGACGGGAACATTTGATGTTTTGCGCAGTTCCTGAAGAAAGTCCAGACCGTTGCCGTCCGGGAATTGTATGTCTAGGACGATAGCGAGCGGCGGCGCTTGAAGTATGATTTCCCGCGCTTCAGCCAGCGTATAGGCTTGTCTTATTATATAGCCGCGCCGCTCCAACATCATTTTATTATTTTCTTGTACGAGAGGCTCATCCTCTGCAAGCAGCAGGTAGCCGGGGAGAGGAGAACTATTTACCATCAAAATCCGCCTCCTGTTCTTTCATAAAAATCGGCAGGGAAAAAGCGACCTCGGTGCCTTGTCCGTATGTGCTTTCAACCGTTATTGACCCATTGTGGGCTTCTATGGCGGTCTTGCATATGGAAAGCCCTAATCCAGTCCCGCTTTCGGATACGCCGCGCTCAAAGACATATGGCAGAAGCTCCGCCTTTATGCCCATGCCGTTATCCCGCATTGTTACAGTGATCATACCGCCTTTAGCGGCCGATTCCAAAGCGATTTTCCCGCCCCTTGTGTGTCTGTTGGCGTTTGACAGCAGATTTGACAAGACATGCAAAAGCATATCGGAGTTGCCGTTTATTTGAGGGAGTGACTGCGGAATGTTAAGAACAAGCTCATTGCCGTTTCTTTCAAGCAGCGCTCGGTGAGTCTCGGCGCCCTTTCGCAGCAGCTCCGCCAAATCCAATGGTCTCATGTCCTGACTGTTATCCTGGTAAGATGAATACCTAATTGCGCCATCCACCATGCGGGACAAATGCATTATCTCCTGCTGGGCGTTGGAAAGGCTCTTGCGCATCTTTTCTTTGTCAGGGTCAAAGTCAAGCATGTCGGCGGCATTTATGACGCTTGTCGACACAACGGTGAGCGGTGTTTTAAAATCATGGCTCATGTTCTGGAAAAACTCGGTTCTCATGCGGTTTAAGCGGTCGAGCATCTCATTGTCCGCGACAAGCTCCTGTTCCCTCTTTTGGGCAACTAAGGCGAGATTTTCCGATGCTCTGCGAAGAGATTTCAGGAATCTTGCTATAAATATGTTGAAAACTATGAATATCAGTAAAATCACTACCAACACGACAAAAAACAGAGCGGTCATTCTAGTATCATAGTCGGAAAAGCTATACTGTATTGTACCGAAGTAGTACCAATCCAGCATTGGAATAGCGCCTATGGCTGCAATCCCGCCCGGAAAATCGAATGTCCGCTTTTCCTCAGGCGTAATTACTCTTGTTTCAGCAAGAACCTCAATGTCCAGTTCATGCAGAACATCCTCGATGTTAGCGCCGTCGACAATCAGTCCTATGTCTCTTGCCGCGTATATTATTCCACTGGGGATGAAGAAATAAAGCTCGATCCGTTCGCTGATATTCCGATAAATCCTGTCTACAAATTCGGATAGTTCAATGCCGGTCCCCACCATGCCCACGGGATTTCCTTCATCGTCAAGAACCGGGGCATTTATCCATAGTTTTATTTGATTGATGTCCGGATTGTAGTTGATGTTGAAGTTGTATACCTCCGTTTGATAAAGCGTCAGATTGTACCAATAATTGACAGGGTCGTCGGCGTCTACCCAATAAGGATCGTTGTCGTCCGAGTAAAACAGTTTGTCGATGTCGTTTATCCAAAAAATCGAAAACCCGGTAAACGCCTGACGATAGGATGCAATTTCTTCTACGGCAACCCTTTCCAGTTCAGGGTCTTCCGGATTCACGATATGCCGTCTTACAACCGGTGAGTTTGCCAGCTTCAATACAATAGCGATTTCCGCATTCAGTGTGGATTCAAGCCGTATTCTCTCGGTTTCCATCCTTTGTGTCAGTTCATTGCGTTTGTTCGTCTGTATGATTTGCTGCATGGAGAATATGAAAGCGATGCTCCCAACGACGAGAATGAACAAAAACAGTATAACTGAGAACAGTATGAATGTTCCCATTGAAAGCTTCTTGTTTTTGGACATAATAACTCTTACACTCCATTCCATACATTTTTGATTATGCATGAATGAGCCGAATACGTATATTACCCCAAGGCTAATCTTTTAAAAGAAAACAAAAAAGCGGCATTAGCCTAAGGCTAATACCACTGTGAAAACTATTGGAAATACTACATTTTGAGTTAAATTATCTTGTGCCCCAACCCGCTCTTCTTTATCATCTCAATATACAGTAGCAGTTCGTTTTTTGACGACACGCCAAGCTTGGAAAAAATATGCCTGTTATGCGCTTTCAGCGTATGGGCTGTAATAAACAATGATTTCATGATCTCATTATTGCCCATTCCGTCGGAATAACAGCGGAATATGCCCAGCTCGGCCGGGGTCAACGTTTTATGGCGCGCTATGAAATCTTCAAACAGCTCGTCCGGCGAACGGCTGTCTTTCAAACGCAGTTTTTCAATGATTCTGTCAATTTCCGTGATGTTGGTCCTGGGAGCGGCGTCAAGGGCGTCGTCTTCGATAGCGTTGAGCGCGGATTTGATCGGGGTCGTGTATTTTTTGCTGATAAAATGCGAAAGCCCGCCCCCAAAAACCAGCAGCGCCGCGCATGTAAATATGATGGTCATGTTGGAGCGTGCGGCTTGCGCGTCGATCTCGCCCTTGTCGATCAGCAGGATCAGGGCATACTGCTTCTCGGTGAAAACAGAGTCGCTGTGAACCAAGGCTATATCCCTGTGTATCCCCATGTAGGCTTTTCCGCCCTCTGTTTCATATGTATTCAGCCGCCCTTCGCCCGTGACGGAAAGCGCCACTCCATACCTGACGCCGCTTGTCGCCGTGCTTTTTCCGGCGTAAAGGGCGTCGCTTGTTATAATGCCTTTTTCGCCTGTCTCGCCAAATAAAGCAAAGACTTCAGAATATTTGCCGGCATCAGGGGTAAACAGGGTCGAAAAATTCCATTCGCTGATTTCAAATCCGCAAACGCCGAAAGGGTTGCCGTAGGAATCAATGAGCGGGATGCTGCACATCAATTCAGGTTTGCTGACGCCGGGGATGATGCTTCCCGTGCCCCAGTAATACAGCCTGTTCAGGGGAAGGGATGGATCCCGGCTCTTTTCTATCGGCAGATGGAAGAAGCTGCTGTCTTTTACGTCAAACTCCATTTCCCACAGTTTTTGCATTATCAGGCCATTATTGTACGCTATGCTCGGGAAACCCCTGTAGTAGTTGTATCTTGGGTTAGGCCCGTCCGCAACCCTCGGTTCGGGTTTAGCAATGAAAAGCCCCGCTCTGGAATGCTCCGCATCCGGAAGGACGGGATTTACAGTTGCGTCCAGCACTATAAACGCGCTCGTACATTCGCTTCTCTCAAGAGCTAATTGGAGTGCTGAAAGCTCATTGCTCATGAGTTCTTCCAGCAATTCAGGGTACTCATGCAACTCCGAAACAGCTATATTTTTTGAAGCAAGCTGCCTCTCAATGCTTTTTGATAGTGTTTCCGACATATGAACCAGGCGGACTGCAGTTTCGCCGCAAAGTTTGTCCATCCCTGCATATATTCGGGCAAATTCCCTTTCAGCATACTCTCCGGCTTCACCCCTCGCAAAAAAGCCGGACTGCAGCAGTATGATCAAAACAGCAGCCACCATCAATATAAACCCGGCAAAAAGAAATCCAAAAAGGCGAATACGCATCGACACGTTTAGAATCGGGACAACCCTCAGCGGCGGGAGTATATTATGTTTTTGTGTCTGCTCAGAACCTTGCGCTCGAAAGACGTTTATTTTGCTTCCTCGCCGGTTCTGAGTAGTTTTGTTTTTTTTCATTCTTCTGACCCAAGCTCCTAGCGTGCGATAAACCTCTCAAATACATCCTGCGATACTGTCTGATACGCCTCGTCCGCGCCGTACTCGTCTATCAGTTCAATGTATTTAGCGCGCGATGTTGCGGCGGCATTCCGAATATCGCGGTTAAAGCTGCTTTGCAGTTCATCCAGCCCGTCAAAAACAGGGGGGAAATAGAAATTATACTCCTTTTGCATTTCCCTGATCACTGTGAACAGTTTTAAGATATTCGTATTCTCGGCGTTTTCGGATCCCATACTTACAAAATCGCCGAACGCCGCTTCCGTTACGGGCATATAGCCTGTTTGAGAGGTAAATCTCAGGTTCTGCCCGGGAGCGGTCAGCCATTTCAGAAATAGACCCGCAGCGTACTCTTTTTGGCTGTCGGACTTGAAAATGCACATTCCGCCTCCGCGTTGAATGGATATCTTTTCGCCGTTTTCAAACACCGGATAGGGCAATATGGAGATTTCGATATTCTCCTGCGTATTGTCCGAATATGTGACTTTGTCGGGATAAAAGGTAATGCTGGCCGACGACCCCATAACACAGAGGACTTCGCCTGCCGCCATCAAGTAATTTCCGTAATTATCAAAAACAGTCGTCCCTCCTTTTACGGCAGACGGGTAATATGCGTTCCATGTTTTCTCAAATGCCGGGGATAAGAGATTCATCCCGTTATTCTCAATCAAGTCCTCGCCAAGCTGTTTCATTCCTATCATAGCCACGTGGAAAGGGTCTACAGGGTAAAAGAAATCCCTGCCGCCGCTCCACTCATAGTATTTTTCGCTCACGCCGGCTATTCCTTCCATTGTGGATAACTGCGATACATCCGCGCCGGCGTCCTTCGCAAAACGGTCAAAAGCTGTTTGATTTAAGTAAAGTATTTCCGTTGATTTTGCGATTGGCAGAATATATAACGTATCGCCGCCAAGTTTTCCTTCCTCGAGAAACTCAGGGACATAGAACGACAACTCGGTTTCACTGAACTGCGTGGATAGATCGACAAGCAAGCCTCTTTCCGCAAGGGCGACTCCGACCCTTGGGTATATGATCGCAATATCAGGGAACGCTTGCGCTCCGCGTTCATTATTAGCCGTCGCCATAAGCTGTTCATTGATTTCTGAAGCGTCGGCGACAAAACCGATCTCAATAATGATCCCGCGCTCTTTTCCTATTGTTTCATTAAACTCATGCACAAGCCCGTTCATGTTTTCTTCCATCTGCTGGCCATATGTGTGCCAAAAAATGACTGTCACAGGCTCTTTGGGGTTGAGAAGGCTCCGCGTGCAACTCGTTAGAAAAGCGCTGAGGAGAAGCAATGCCACGAACAGGGCTGCATACATTCTTACTTTTCTTGCATACATCATTATCCTCCTCCTCAGTATCCATATATACATATCTCCATTTTTGAGCGCATCAATCGTCCCCAAGCGGCAGTCTTTTCATTCCCGGCACCTCGTATTCATTGGCAGATAAAACCGCTGTGTTACTCTTTCGCCAAAACGATATCATCAAATCCGTATATGATGATTGCGCAGCAATAATTATAACTCCTTGTCGCAATATCTGCATCTTGCGGGGCCGCCGGGGGAAACCGTCTGCTTTAGATATGGCTCCGTCTGCGTGATGCAGGCGGGGTTTTGGCATTTTGCCTCCGTGCTGTCGCCCATTAACGGCGCGGGCGCCATCCTCGGCAGGTGCAGGAATTCCAACAGCAGGGCCATACGGATGAACATCCCGTACCTGGCTTGCTCAAAGTAGACGGCGCGCGGGTCAGAATCGACCTCCGGGTCGATTTCGCCATACCTCGGCAGAGGGTGCAAAATGAGCATATCGGGCTTTGCGTCTTTGAGCAGGTCTTTAGTCAGAATATACACGCCTTTCAGCCGCCTGTACTCGGCGGAACTGTGGAACCTCTCCCGCTGAATGCGCGTCATATACAAAATGTCGAGCTCCGGGATGCTCTCGACAAAACTTTCGGTCTCAATAAATTCTTGCCCGTGCGTGCGCATCTGCGCAAGGACGTAATCCGGCATACGGAGTTCACGGGGGGATATGAGGTAGAAGCTCACGCCCGGAAAAAGGGCCATGGCCTCGACCATTGAGTGGACGGTGCGCCCGTATTTCAAGTCGCCGCACAATCCGACGCGAATATCGCCGATCCCGCCGCGTTCCTGGGCGATCGTCGTGAGGTCCGCCAGGGTTTGAGTGGGGTGAAAATGGCCGCCGTCGCCTGCGTTGATGATGGGAACGTCCGAATACAGGGCCGCCGCAGCCGCCGTGCCTTCCAGGGGGCTTCTTATGAAGATTGTGTCGGCATATGCTCCGACGATCCGCGCGGTATCCGCGAATGTCTCGCCTTTGGAAACCGATGTGCCCAACGGGTCGGAAAAGCCGAACGTACTGCCGCCGAGCCGCAGCACGGCTGATTGAAATGAAAAGCTGGTCCGGGTGCTTGGCTCGAAAAACATCGTCGCGAGGATTTTGCCCCGGCATGAGTCGATGTAGTCGTCCGGATGCTCTATTATGTCACAGCACCGCGAGTACAGCGCGTCCCACCAAGACTTCTGCATATCGCCCATGCCCACAAGGTTACGTATTTGCTCCATACTCCGCGCCTCCATTTTTTTATCTCGCGAAAGAGTATATCATACTATTAGTTTGTTTGCACGAGATTCCGGATGAAATGGATGAAATTTTTCGGACGATGCTAGCCGGACCGTCCGACAATTACGTTCGGTACAGCCATGCTTGCGTTGACATTTTGCGGCATCGTGGAATATACTGGCATGGATAAAAAAACGGCCGGCGTTATTTACGCCGGCCCCCAAAGGAGGTTCGCGGGAATGGTTCGATTTAATGGCTCGGCTTATGACTTTCGCCCGAATATTACATTAAGGGAGCTGGCGGAGGCATATTATAAAGACGTGCCAAAGGTTGCCTTTGAAGAATACGTCGTGATCAAAAACAGCGTCCCGGTCGCTTCTTCGCAGGCTGAGGGACTTATATTGCAGGACAATGACAACGTGTTTCTTGTCCCGATAATAAATGGCGGGTAGATATTTGTTTGCCTCAATGCTTCATGAGTATGTACATAATCGCTTTTTGCGCGTGCAGGCGGTTTTCGGCTTCGTCGAATATCTCCTGCGCGTGTTCTTCAAAGACTTTTTCCGTTATTTCCTCCCCTTTGTGCGCGGGGAGGCAGTGCTGGATCATGCAGTTTGGGTTGGCAAGCGCCATTATCCCGTCGTTGACCTGATATCCTTTGAACGCCTTTTGCCGCTTCTCTGATTCGCCTTCCTGCCCCATGGACGCCCAGACATCGGTGAATATGACATCCGCACCTGCGGCGGCGGTTTCAGGCTTGTCCGTCAGCACGAACCCGGGGGACCCGGAGAACCCGGCGGCAAATTCAAGCACCCGACCGTCCGGCCTGTAACCTTCGGGGCAGGCGACGGACACGTCCATCCCGCATTTCAGGCATCCAACTATCAATGAGTTTGCGACATTGTTCCCATCGCCGATGAAACACGCCTTGAGCCCTGCGAGTTTTCCTTTGTGTTCGCGTATCGTCATCAAATCGCCGAGGATCTGGCACGGATGGGCAAAATCGGTCAGCCCGTTGATAACCGGTATGTCCGAATACCGCGCAAGCTCTTCGACCTCCTCCTGTTCGTACGTGCGTATCATAATGCAGTCGCAATACCTGCTTAGGACGCGCGCCGTGTCGCTTATCGGTTCGCCGCGCCCTAGCTGGGAGTCGGCGCTTGACAAGAATATCCCTTGTCCGCCGAGCTGGAAGATGCCCGTCTCAAACGATACCCGCGTGCGCGTGGAGTTTTTGGCGAAAATCATTGCCAATGTTTTCCCTTCGGGGAAATCGTGCTTTTTGCCGGCTTTAAGCTCAGCCTTTAGCTTATCCGCTGTGTCGAGGATCAGAATAATATCCTCCGGCGACAAATCGAGCAGTTTTAATAAATCCTTTTCCATTGTCAGTCCTCCGTTAATTCTGCAAAATATTTTTCAATATCCCGAGACCTTTATTTATTTCTTCATACGAAATGGTGAGCGGCGGCAGCATCCTCAGCGCGTCGGAGCCTGCGGTCAGTATCAACAGCCCCGCGTCGATGCATTTCGCGGCGATTTCTTTGGGGGCCGCCCCTTTGAGCGAGATGCCTATCATAAGGCCCCTGCCCCTGACTTCCCCGATAATTTGCATATTCCAGCTTTTCACGGCCTCCCTGATGTATTCGCCCTTATTCGCGACTTCAATCAGCGCCGTTTCGTCAAGCTGCCTCAACGTTTCCACAGCCGCCGCCGCCACGACGGGATTTCCTCCGAAGGTTGTCGCATGAGTGCCCGGCGTAAGCACTGCGGAGCATTTTTCGTTTGCCAATATGCCGCCCATCGGTAGCCCCCCCGCGATGCCCTTTGCAAAGCTGACGACGTCGGGGGCGATGCCGTACTGTTGGTATGCGAAAAGCGTCCCGCTCCTTCCGACGCCTGTCTGCACTTCGTCGACCAACAGCAACAGATCGTTCGCGGCGCAAAGCTCCGCCACGGCTTTAACGTAGCCTTCATCGAGCGGCAATACGCCGCCCTCGCCCTGTATGATCTCTATCAGCACGGCGCAAATTCCTTTGGGCGATTCTGCGCCTACCAGGATGTCGAGGATGCCGTCACCCATACAATCCGCTGTGTCCCCGTCTCCAAATTCTGCATTCTGCATTCTGCATTCTGCATTTGGGCGCTGAGCGCCCACCACGCTCTCCAGCGCGGCGATGTCGTTTGCGGGGACAAAGCTGAAGCCTTCCGTAAATGGGAAGAAGTAATTGTGAAAAACCTCCTGCCCCGTCGCGGCAAGCGTGGTTATCGTCCTGCCGTGAAAGCTCTGGACAAGGCTGACGATCGTGCTTCTGCCTTTTCCGTATTTGTCGAACGAATACTTGCGCGCGAGTTTTATCATTCCCTCGTTCGCTTCGCCCCCGGCGTTTGAAAAAAACACGTTTTTCATGCCCGAGCGCTCGGTCAGGGCCTTTGCGAGTTTCACATACGGCTCGGAATAGTAAAGGTTTGAAATATGCTGCAATTTCTGTGCTTGCGCGTATACGGCGTCCGCCCATGCTTTGTTGCCGTACCCGATGGAATTGACGCCGATGCCGGCTGAGAAGTCGATATATTCTTTGCCTTCCGGGCTGTATAACGTCGCGCCCTCGCCCCGTTCAATCGCCGTGCCGAATCTGGCATATGTCTGCATGACGCATTGCGCGTCCATGTCTTTGATTTCATTGCTGGTCATTGTTATTCCTCCTAACCCAAATAAATTGGAAAAACCCCATTGGATTTTCGTACCCAATGCGGGCAACCGCAAGGGTTGCCCCTACATGGATTTCCGAATTTTGTGACTTTTTTTGTTTGAATTTGACTGCTAACTGCTTAACATATCATTGTTCCCGCGCCTTCGTCCGTGAGCATCTCGATCAGGATGGAATGGGGTATCCTTCCGTCGAGGATGTGCGTTCGCAGGACGCCTCCCTCGACCGCGTCGGCGCAGCACTCGACCTTTGGGATCATGCCGCCGGCAATCACGTTCTCCAGCATGAGTTCCGCGATCTCCTCCGGCCGAATGACCTTTATCAGCGTTGAATCGTCATCTTTCACGCGCAAGACTCCGCGCGTATTCGTGAGCAAAATCAACTTTTCCGCGCCCAGGGCGACGGCAAGTTTCGCGGCCGCGATGTCCGCATTTATGTTGTACGGAGTGTCGTCGTCGAGCCCGAAGGCGACGGTCGCAACGACGGGGATGTACCCGTTGGATATTGCCTGAAGAACGACTGCGGGGTTGACGTCCGTGATATCGCCGACATACCCGTAATCATAGCCTTTCATCTTCCGCGCCTCAAACAGTTTCCCGTCGATACCGCACAAGCCTACCGCGCTCCCGCCTTTGCGTGCTATCGTCGAGACGAGATCCTTATTGACCTTGCCGCACAGGACGCTTTGCACGACGTCCATAGTCTCCTTGTCGGTATAGCGCAGCCCGCTGACGAAGCGCGATTCTATTCCGAGCCTGTCGAGCATGTCGTTTATCTCAGGCCCGCCGCCGTGAACGAGGACGACGTGTATGCCGACAAGCTGGAGCAATATTATGTCCTCCATGACGGCATCAAAGAGCTCCGAGCTTATCATGGCGTTGCCGCCGTATTTTATTACGACGACCTTGCCCGTGAATCTCTGTATATACGGCAGCGCCTCAACAAGCGTCTGCGCCCTCTCCGAATTATTATGCATCATTTTTTCCTCTCCATTCGTTCCACCGTCTCCTGACCCCTGACCCCCGATCAAGTCCGATAGTCTCCGTTTATCTTAATGTAGTCGTAGGTTATGTCGCAACCCCAGCAGGTACACTCAGCCGCACCCGCGGCCATCTGTATGTCGATTGTCACATCATGCTCCGTGAGGATTTTTTTCGCCGCGTCCTCGTCGAACGGTAGCCCGCGCCCTTTTTCGCACACCATAATCCGCCCCGCTTTAGATTCAAACGACACGTTTACGCTGTCAGGGTCGAAATCAACGCCTGAATATCCCATTGCGCACAGCACGCGCCCCCAATTGGCGTCGGCGCCGAATATCGCCGCTTTTGTAAGCGTGGACGAAATGACGGATTTTGACAGCGTTTCGGCCTCATCCTCGTTTTTCGCGCCGCTCACGCGGCAAGTAATGAGGTGCGTCGCCCCTTCGCCGTCTGCGGCCATCATGATCGCCAGCTTGACGCACAGGGCGTTGAGCGCCTGCGCGAAAATGTCGTAGTCCGCGCCCGGTTTTTCAATCTCGTCATTGCCCGCCATTCCGTTGGCGAATAGGGAAAGCATGTCGTTTGTGGATGTGTCGCCGTCGACGGATATCCTGTTGAAGCTGACATTAGCGGAGTCGGCCAGCGCCTTTTTTATCATCGTCGGGCTTATCGCGCAATCGGTGGTAAGAAACGCAAGCATCGTGCCCATATTTGGGTGTATCATGCCGCTTCCCTTTGCAATGCCGCCTATTCTCACGGTTTTGCCGCCTATTTCAGTTTCAGTGGCGCACTCCTTCATGGCGAGATCCGTCGTCATGATCGCGATTGCCGCATCTTGCGACCCGTCGTATGACAAGTTTGAGACAAGCTCCCCGACTCCGTTTTCTATGACCTCGACGGGAAGTTTCTGGCCTATCACCCCGGTCGATGCGACGATGACGTCACGCTCGTCGATCCCCAACGCTTCGGCAACCGCAAGACAGGAGCGGCGCGCGTTTGCCTCGCCTTCCGGCGCGCATGCGTTGGCGTTGCCGCTGTTTGCGATCACGGCGCGCGCGCGTCCGTTTTCAAGATGATCCCTTGTTATATGCAATGGCGCCGCCTTCACCACGTTTTTTGTATAGACCGCCGCCGCCGAACAGTCGCGGTCCGAGACGATGAGCGCCAGATCCTTCTTATCCGTGTTGCTTGTTTTGACGCCGACATGAACTCCCGACGCCCGAAACCCTTTCGGCGCGCAGACGCCGCCCGATACATATTCCATTCCAAACCTCCAAATCGTTTCCCTTGATACCTCAGACAATTGCGAAACCCTGTTTTAGGCGGACGGCCATTGGCCGCCCCTACAAGATATTGACGAAAATGTAAAAATGATCACAACCCGTAGGGGCGCGCATTGCGCGTCCGTGAGTTTCGCAATCGCCTACCTACCCCCTGCCGGGTTCAGCATTATCTCCATATTTTGCACCGCCGCGCCGGACGCACCTTTGCCCAGGTTGTCGAACCTTGCGGTGACGAGCGTCTGTGAATCGTTGCCGCTGACGGTTATTTCAAGGTCGTTCGTGCCCTGGCCCCAATTACTGTAAAGCGTTCCGCCCCCCAGCTCGGGAGCGACCGTGACATAACGCTGTCCCGCATAGTATTCGGCAAGCATTTGGCGAATGCCTTCCGCCGTCGCGGTTTTCAGCAGCATGTCATTATGCAGCGCGACGGTGGTCGCCATGCCCTTGTAGTAATCGTCAACAAAGGGGCAAAACACGGGCGTTCGTTTCAGTCGCGTTACAGCCATCATCTCCGGCAGATGCTTGTGCCGCAGGCCGAGCGCATAGAAGCCAGGAGAAAACATGCCTTCCGTTTTATGCTCCTCGTAATCCGAAATCATCGACTTTCCCCCGCCGGAATACCCTGTCGAAGACATGCAGGTCAGCGGATAATCCAGGGGCAGAATGCCGAGCGCGATCAGCGGATATACGGAGATAATAAATCCCGTAGCATGACAGCCGGGGTTGGCGACAAAACGCGCCTCGGCGATTTTCCGCCGCTGTCCCGGCGACAATTCCGGAAGCCCGTACACCCAATTTGGGTCCGTCCTATGCGCCGTTGAGGCATCGATGACGCGGGTCCCGTCGTTGTCGATGAGCGCCACCGCTTCGCGCGCGGCGTCATCAGGCAAACACAAAAACACGAGATCGGCTTCGTTGATGAGCCTTTTGCGCTCATTGACATCTTTACGTTTTGATTCGTCTATCAAGAGCAGTTCTATATCGTCCCTGCTTCCAAGCCGGTCGTATATTTGCAAGCCGGTCGTACCTTCGCGGCCATCAATAAACACTTTAGGTTTCGCAGTCATTCAATAGCCTCCACGGAGTTGATGCGCACGAGTATATCAGATAATGAATTATTATGCAACACTTATTTTGCAAAATATTATACAATAATTGTCAGACCTCAACTGAGATAGTTGGTAAAAACGGTGATGGTCAGCAGGGCGCGGCGGGGCAGGGCGCAAAGCACACGGCAGGCTATGATGCATAATATTCAAATACATTTGCATATTATGCAAAAACGCAAAAAAGCCCGACCATTTACGGGCATGGCTTTTTTTGCAGGGCGCGTCAGATATACCTTCTGAGAAGTTTGGAGAGGAAATCTTCAAACTCCTTCCCGTCCCCTAGCTGCGAATGGTACGTGTCAACCGTTTCCATCTGCCTGCTGTTCAGGCGAGCGAAGTGTTCCAGCGATCTTACCATGCCCATCCTGCGGGCGATTTGGTACCTGCGCCTGCGCGCGGGATCAAGTTTCAGGAAATCCTCGAAAACGGACAGCATTTGTTCTTTGTCGGCGCTCATGTTTCCATTTACGTTTTCAAATAGGTTGATTATGTGGTCGCTGTACAAATGCCCGTCGGCACCGTCGATGTTTTCGATCATCTTTTTCAGTTCCAGCATCTTTTCCAGGTCCGTGCATTCCGCTATTTGCCCGGCGGAGATTTCCTCATGCAGTTCCGTCCCCCTTTGCGCGACGAATGTCCTGATCCTGACAAAATCGGGGTTCACTTTATTGACCACGTCCGCCGTTTCGGTCGCGTTTTCATCGGACAGCTCTATTCCGCCCGCGCCTGGCATGTAGTACACGGACAGCTCTATCCCCGATTCTTTGACTTTCCGTCCGGCTTCGATTTCCTGCGCTTTTGTATAGCCTTTGTTTATCAGCGCAAGCACTTTGTCCGATCCGGACTCGTATCCGGAATGGATGCGGTCTAGGCCGGCTTTTTTAAGTTCCGTAAGTTGTCCGACCGAGAATTTCGCCAATGAGTCAACTCTGCCGTAGGTTGTTACCCGCTTTACTTGCGGGAGTTTTTCCCTGAGGTATTCCAGGATTTCCTTCAGTTTGTCAAAAGACAGCACCGCCGTGTTCGCGTCCTGCAGGAACACTGAGGCTTCCCCGTTGGCAATCCAGCGCATGATGTAGAGGTATCTTTCCGCTGTTTCAGCCGGCAGCTCCTCAAGGCTTTCGGGTATGCCGTCGAGGATATTGCTTCTGTACATGGCGACCTGGTCGATATCGGCTTTGATGTCTTCGATCTGCCGCGTGCTGAATTTGTGGTTTCTGTATATGGCGCAAAATTTGCACTTGTTCCACGGGCAATTCCGCGTTATTCTCAGCAACAGGCTGTCCGCTTCGCTTGGCGGCCTGATCGGCCCTATTTCAAATTCTTTTGTCAATTTTCGTTCCTACGCTTTCAGTTTGAAAATACGCATTGTATTCAGCCCTGCTCCTTTTTACGGCTGTGGTGTCAAAAACGAGACGTTGAACTTATGATAGCATAAAACCGTCACGCTGCCAATAGCGAGACACAAGTCCCCTGCTCCCGGCTTTATGGCCAGCGGCCCGACGGGGCTATATTGACCGTCTCATACAGCTTTATTGCTTCATACAAATAGGCGAAATTCGTTAGACTTGACCTCTTAACAAAGTTTAACTTTGCGAAAAATGGGTATGCAATTATCATATCGGCATAGGAATCCACATCCGCAATGCGCGGTAAGGTTTTGCTATCCGCCAAAACATTCGCTATAAGATATGCGACTTGGCAGGCTTGAGCCTCAGCGACAACTGGTGAAAAGCTGTCAAATATATGGTTCTTGATCCGGCGCATCCCGTCAAGCAAGTAACTGTAGTCATTTTGAAAAAGCGTGCCTTTGCTAATAATCGAAATTGCTGCATGAAAACTATCTAACAGCGTTTCTTTAATGCCGATGTTTTGAAGCGCGCGGTATTCGATCTCTACAGCAGCGGTTTGTTCGTATGTGGCCTTTACCTCCTCAAAGTCATCCATCTCATCCATTAGCGTTGCGATATCATAAAACTGTTTGATAATCTCAAGCTCCTTTTTCTCGCCAAAACGAATTCCAATTGTATGTGGGGCAAAGGCGGTCAATTTGTCACCCAAAATACCGTTTAGTGTAGGCACCGTTACATACGTTGATGGCAATTCTATATCAAGTAACGAGTTGGCGATTTCCTTTTGTACCGTACTGGAATAATGACCGTCCTCAAAGACCACGTCCAAAATAATGTGAAAAGTATCACCGTTTACGGGTGAAGCGTAATAGAACATAAAATGCCTTTTTTCTATATTCCGCACTTTACTGCGGTTTTGCTCCTCAACGCTGACAAACGGAAAAATCTCAGAGGCTTTTTCTATATAATCGTCTATGTCCGTACCAGGTTCGACAATAATATCAATGTCGGTAGATAACCGTTTCGGTTTGTCAAGCAACAGCATAAGGCAAGTGCCGCCCTTAAAAATGAACTCAAGACCAACAAGCGACAATGCCTCTAAAAGCCCAAACGCATATATCACCCGCTCAAGCAGTGCAGGGTCTCGCTTAGTCTCAGCTTGTAGCTGCCTGACTTTTTCAAGTGTAAAATTGCCCCTCGCTAACATGTCAACCTCTTATCTGTATAAAGCTCTATTTTGGTTCTATCGTTAATCATCGCTCGTATTTCCATATCGACACGCCTAGCCCTCGCATAGTTAAACAGTCTGGTTTCGTTGATCCTATATTTCTTAAAGATGATCTCTAACGCTGTGGGATAATCATCTAAACTGATAAATTCCTTTATTATCCTTTCGGCAAATATATCAACAGCCAACTTCTCGATAGAAAAGCTGCGTTTTTGTACAGGATTTTTGGGGTAACGGGCGCTTAGCTTTACGACAACTACAGAACCGTTTCTTCCGTACTTCACAAAATCATCCGGCGTGGGAGCAAATAGCACAGACGGGAACTGTTCCTTGAGCTGTTCAAAGAAAGCGTCCATCAGCATACGTTCGACCATAACGATTATCGTATTCTGTGCGATTTGATGATTTAAGAACTCATTAAAGCTAGTGGTTTCCAACAATAAAAAATCCGCCCGTGGGAATATGGTGTCAAGGCTCAACTCGACAGATGAGAGTTCCACGCTGGGGTCACTATATATGTACGTTTTTCTCGCGGTATCGGGATGAACCTTAGTATATAAATTCTCTCCGACGCTTTCCATACCGCCGCGAAGAAGAAGCCTTGAAAAATGACGATTAAAAGTTCCGGTATTATATTCGGGATTCATTCTCAATATTGCTTCTAAAACATCTTCGCGGCAGAACACATCAGATTTAATATCATTTAATACCGTTGCATACTTCAAATGACCACCCCCAAGTGCAAGCATATTTTAACACGAGGAGGCATCAAAAACAAGGTGTATTTAGCGAATATTCCGAAAAATTCGCTAAATACACATTTTTGGCATATGTTTTGAACCTTAATGCTAAGCCCATGACCTAGTCGCGATATTCTTGACAGCAAAAACATATTACTGTGCAGACCCTCCGCCACCCGTAGTCAAGTAAGCCCACGCCAAAAGAGGATTTAACCCCCTGCTTGCGGCTTTAAGGGACAGGGGGACGGTTCTGCTGTCCCAGAAGCAGTGGTACATGAATCCACGCCAAACAAGAAAAGACGCCTGCCAGAAACGGCAGGTTTTTTGTGGGACGGCAGAACCGTCCCGCTGTCCCACACAGAATTGCTGTCATGAAATTCATGATAATTGGTTATGCCAAGTATTGTTCTGGGCGCGTTAGCATAAACTTCCTCGCTTACCGGTTGACTATTTAAGTAGTATAACCCGTTTTCAGTCCAGTGGCCCTGACTGTTGAGCCGCAGTGCCTTGATCCAGACACCGTTTTGGAGTGTGTAAAAATCATCATATGTACTAAGCCTATGCCTCATAAAATCCTGCAAATACTTCACACCATTTGTGCCCGTTGTAATATGGAAAAAATTTCCGCCTGTACTCATATATCCGCTGTCTCCCGAAAAAAGTAATACAGCCCTTCCTGAAGAATATCCGTATACAAAATATCTGCAAACCGCCACTTCCGTGTCATAAACAAGTGAGAATACCAGTTCAGGCAATCCGTCATTATCAAAGTCCACTAGCTCAGCATAATGCACTCCTTCTAGAGCAAAGACTCCGGTTTTATTTGCGTCATCACAAAAGCCATGTTCTTCCACAACCGCTTTCATAACGTCATAATATGCCTTGTATGCAGCGACGAGCGTTGCCTCTGACGGAGCGGATTGAACCATTGGCACGATAAAAGTCGATATCGCAGCAGTAATCAGCACCGCCAGAATTTGTTTTTCTAATTTGCGCATTATCATTGACCTCCTTCAAAACTCAATTGAGCACAACTGTGCTTGTCGATAGGTTTTGAAAATAATGATTGTTATTTTCAAATGCATATGTTATTCTAGCTTATGTGATAGGCCATACGAAGGCCGCAGCGACCGTGAGGTGTAGCAACCACGTCACGGCGTATGTAGGGCACACGTTAAACCCAACGCCTACAAACACGGGAAACCCCGCCGCTACGACAAAGTCAG
>Ga0099364_10003913_pt1 | contig 22777 bp, 20 predicted proteins | sample TergutTh196P3_FD_73070 | JGI IMG/M metagenome (GOLD analysis project Ga0099364, IMG submission 73070) | Microcerotermes parvus P3 segment gut microbial communities from Pointe-Noire, Republic of the Congo - Th196 P3 | ecosystem: Host-associated > Arthropoda: Insects > Digestive system > Gut ...
ACCACGACTGAACGCCACTCACCGATAAAGATAATGGACGGCGTAATGCTCCCAGGCAGCACGGGAACGCCATATACGCCTACCCCGGTCAATCCGCCTGATCCGCCGAATACTCCTGATTTGCCGAATAATCTCAACACGGCTTCTGATTGGGCGCGAGACAGCATTGTAAGCGCGATTGCAAAAGGGTTTGTGCCGGAAGATCTGCATAACAATTACAGAAATGTCATCACCCGTGAGGAATTCTGCCGTATGGCTATCCGTTATATCGAATTTGCCACGGGCAGAACGATAGACGATATTGTAGCACAGCAGGGCGACCCGGGAAAGATGGGGCACACTTTCAGCGACACGAGCAATCCCAGCATACTTGCCGCCTACCGTCTTGGCATCACTAACGGTACGCGCCTCCCCACCGAAGGTAGTCCCGGCACGTTTTCTCCAAATGCCCAATTTGAGCGGCAGCAGGCGGCGACCATGCTCATGAATATATCCAAAGTGCTAGGCTATGACGTATCCAATGCCCCAGAGTCCGGCTTTGCGGATATCGACAGCGCGTCCGACTGGGCGATTGCCGGAATAAACTTTTGCCGCGCACATGGCATCATGCAGGGCTCAGGTGGCGCTTTCAACCCACGAGGTACATTTACAAGACAGGAAAGTGTTATTGTGTTCGACAATATGGGGTGAATTCTTTGAGGCGGGAATTGTCGGCGGTTGCCCAAAATGCGTTTGATGCCGACATAGGGGCAGGGGCAAGCCCTGCCCCTACGGGTGCGGTGAACATCCCGACTCAAATTCCAAAGAACCTTTTTCCGTTTTCCAGGGTGAGCGAGGCGGTTTCTTCGATGGTCATGCCTCGCAATTCGGCGATTTTCTCGGCTATGTATGGCAGATTCAGAGAGCTGTTGCGCCTGCCGCGCATAGGTTCGGGCGAGAGGTACGGGCAGTCCGTTTCAAGCATCATTCTGTCCGCCGGCATTTTTTCCAGGACTTCGAGCGCTTTGCGCGCGTTTTTGTACGTGACTACGCCTGTAAAAGACAGATGCCATCCCATGTCGAGGATGATTTTCGCCGTTTCCCAACTGCCCGAGAAGCAGTGTATCACACCGCTGAGGTCGCCGTACTCGCGTATCGTGTCGAGCGTGTCGGTCAGGGCTTCGCGTTCATGGACTATAACAGGTTTCTTGACGCGCCGCGCAAGCTCCAATTGTTCGCGGAACCGCTTTCTTTGAATGTCGCGGGGCGAAAAGTCGTAGTGATAGTCAAGCCCTATTTCTCCGACCGCCATGACCTTCGGGTGCGCCGATAGTTTTTCCAATTCCGTGACCGTTTCGTCCGTCATGCTTTTTGAGTCATGCGGATGAACGCCGACGGAGGCGTAGACAAACGGGTATTTATCCGCCAGTTTTATGCCGAATTTCGCCGACCTCATGCTGCTGGAGGCGTTCATTATCAGCGAGATCCCCCCGGCGTCCATCGAGCCGAGGAGTTCGTCGCGGTCTTCGTTGAAGCGCCTGTCGTCATAATGCGCGTGCGTGTCAAAGTACATCTAAATTGGCCTCCTATCATCGCGACCGTGGTGGTGATTAGTTTCAGCTCATGCCTTGCGCTCAAAAAATGCTTGCATATGATTGCCGGATATGTTATCATCATTGCCTGTGCTGAATGAGCACTGCATGTTTGTGCGCGGAATTCGGCATTTCGGGTTTTGAATTCGTTTCTGAAAGGATTGAGCTTTTATGAATACCGCGATTGCTGTCGTCCATCTTGTCGTATGCATAACGATAATAGCCATAGTCGTGCTTCAGTCAGGGAAGTCGTCCGGCCTGTCCGGCGCCCTGAGCGGCAGTTCCGACACATTTTTGTCCAAGAACAAATCCAAATCGCTCGACGCCAGGCTAGCGCGTGCGACAAAGTGGTTTGCGGGAGTGTTTTTGCTGCTCACCATAGTGCTGAACCTTATTTGACTTCGGCAATCCGGCGTACCGTGCGTGATTAGAATTCAGCAGACGGGGCACGTATCCCCGTCTGCTTTTCGTTCTCTTTTCTACTTTATCACAACGCCCGTGGGGGGTGAGCCGGTCAGTGCGGCGGCGTTTGCTTCGTCGTAGTCGATATGCATGTATGTGGCATATTCATGCGACACACGCGATACCACTTCGTCGAAAATAATCGCCCTTTCGCCTTCTATCCTGACTTTGACGATTTGCTTGTCCGCCAATCCGAATTTTTCAGCGTCCTCGGGCGTCAGGTGAATGTGCCGCTTGGCTATGATAACGCCATCTTTTGTCTCGACCTCGCCTTGCGGCCCGATCAGCTTGCATCCGGGGCTGCCAGCTACGTCGCCGCTTTCTCGGATGGGCGGATCAAACCCGAGCGCGCGCGCGTCCGTCAGCGAGAGTTCGATCTGGTCGACCTTGCGGCATGGTCCGATTATTGTTAATTCTGTCGATCCGCGCGGGCCCTGGAGCGTTAGCTTCTGCGGGGCTGCGAACTGGCCGGGCTGAGAGAGCCATTTTTTGACTTCGAGCTCAAATCCTTTGCCATACAGCTTATCAAGCGTTTCGCGCGTTACGTGGCAATGCTTGCCGGAGCCTTCGATTTCTACAACGATATCTGGCATTTTCTGTCCTACCTTTCTTGCTTGTTGTTATCCGCATTGTCAACAGTGCGGAATCTTTATGCTCTACATGCAATACGTTATCATTTTTTTGTTTATAGCGCAATACTAATTTTAGTAACATTTTTTCTGTGAATATTGTGTAAATTTGTCAAAAACTCTTCACTTTCTTTCAAATATGTGGTAAAATTAACAGCTAATGTCACATTTGTCACATTTACGGTTGAAAGGGACGGAATGTTGAAAACAGCTCTTGGGATGATTGTCAAGAATGTTAATACGGATGAAGCGGTCATCCGTTTTATTGACAATGCGGAAAAACACGGCCACAAGCTCGACTGTGTGATCGTGGCGTATTCCCATAATCTTGACCCTGCGGCGGCGAAAAGCATTAATGAAAGAGTCCCATTTTTCGCTATCAATATTATGAATCCCGGCTATTGTTTCGATCAATTCCGCCGGCTCGGAATGTCGGAAGCCTCTGTTCACACTCTCTTGGAATGCCCTGTGGACGCCTGCCACGGGCTTGTGCCGTATGGTTTTAACCGATCCTTAGTAATTATCGAGGCCATGCTGCGGGACATGGATATCCTCTTTTTTGTCGATGATGACATATACCCCAAATCTTTAACGATGACTCCCGAAGGCTATTCAATCGTTGATTTGGATTTTTTTGGCGCGCATCTTGAGTATTTGATGTCCGGCTCGTCCATAACTACGGGCGAATACGGTGGGTATAACATTCTCCCTCCCGCTTCGTTTGACGGAATGGGAGATCTTCTTCGCGGCCTGCAAAAGAGCGAGATGCTTGAGTATTGGCGAGACAGCGGGACTCACCGCTGCCTTACTTTGCGTCCGATTGAACACACTCCGGTATCTTGCACAAAAATCCTCGGGGGGAATACCGCGATAACTCTCTCTGTCTTCTCGAAGCTCCCGCCGTTTTTCTCATCTTCTTACACTGTCGGCGATGAGTTGTTCCTCAACCGAGGCGAGGATACGGTTCTTGGGCTAGGCATAGCGATAAGCGATGTTGTCTGTACGGATATTGGCCTCTACCCTCTCCACGACACATATAAGAATTACCCTGCCGAGCCGGATCTGCGGGGCGACCCGGACGCGCAGAACCGGTTTTTCTATGCGTGCACAGGCTGGGTCGGCCGGAATCCTTTCTATAATTACCTGCTTGGCAATGACGTCAAGTCGGTCAGGGAATTTCAGCGCGAGAGGCTAAAGCTGGGGCTTGCGGCGCTCACGCGCTATACGTCAAATCCGAGGTACGGCGACGTGCTGAGAAATTTTGACATTAGCTGGGATAACTTGGGGCGCTATGTCAATGAGTATGAGAAGGTCCTTGAGGCATGGGATGAGTTCATAAAAAGGAGTGGTCTGGCATGAATGTTATGATAATCAATCATTTTCCGATCGCGGGCTCCGGAAGCGGGACTTACACCCGCAATATTGCCGTGCATCTCATGAAAAAAGGGCATCGCGTTTGCATAGTCATGCCGGAAAACACTTCGCAGTTCAACCGCGTCCCTGGGGCTGACATGTATCCTGTGTATTTTACCTATGACGAAATCATCAAGGGCGCGCTGCCGTTCAACTTCCCTTGCTTCACCACTCATCCGCGAAGCGTGCTGTCTTTCTTCGATTTGGACGACAGTCAGATCAACGCCTATTTATCCGCATTTGAAAAAACCATTGCTAAAGCGGTCGCAAAGTTTAAACCTGACGTCATTCACGCGCAGCATATCTGGCTTCTTGCCTGGCTTGCCCGCAAAACAGGCGTGCCATACGTCACGACGGCGCATGGCACGGATTTGATGGGTTTCCAAAAGAGCGGACGCTTCAGGCATTATGCCAATGAGGCGGCAATCGGTTCAAAGCGGATAATCACCATCTCAAACGACAACGACGAGCTTGTGCATGAGCTGTTCCCGGATTGCGCGGATAAGACGGTCTTTATGCGAAACGGCTACGATCCTGAGCGGTTTTTCCCGGAAAAGCTTGGGCAGGAGCAAGTCCTTGCCAAGTTTGACATTAAGCCGCTAAAATATATCGTGCTTTTCACAGGAAAGCTGGCGCACTTCAAGGGCGTCGATGTGCTCCTTGACGCGGCGCGGCTCTATGAGGGCGAACATCCGGATGAAATATTAACGCTGATAGCGGGAGAAGGAGAGCTTTCGGATCAACTGAAAAAACAGTCAAAAAAGAACAAGTTGAAAAATCTGCATTTCCTTGGTTTTCTCGACATTTCGCAGCTTCGCGACTTATACAGCGCCGCGGACGTCAGCGTCGTGCCGTCACGCCGCGAACCCTTTGGCCTGGTCGCGATCGAGGCTCTTGCGTGCGGCTGCCCTGTCGTCGCGACCAATCAGGGCGGGTTGCCGGATATAATTAACGAAAGAGTCGGTTCGCTGGTGGATGTAGACGACGCTTTTGGGTTATCCGGCGCTATACAGCGGGAGCTTTTCCGGCCGGACAAACCTGAGCGCAGGCGCGGCGCGGCTGATTACGCGCTGGGAAAATATGCGCAGGAACATATGATAGATAGTCTTGTCGAAATATTTAATACATGATACAATAATCGCTGCGCAATTATCTTAAACAGTTCTCCATATTTCAGACAGAAAAGAGAGTGTGTGCCGGCATGAGAAAAGTAGTAGTTATTCCAACATATTGGGCCCGCAGGAGCGAGGAAGGCTGGCAAGAAGGCGACGCCGTCTATGACCACCCGACGCCGCTGGACGACGAGGGAACCCTGCAGCGCACCCTTGAGAGCATGCAAATCCTCACATACAAGGATTTTAAACTTGTGCTGCTGATATGCCCAACGACGCCCGATATCGCGGACGAGGCCGAACAGCGCGTGATAGAAATCGTCAAGGCGTCAAATCTCAAAGCGGAAACATACATATTTACGGTTGGGGATCTTGCCCGCATCGCCAACATCGTATATGAGATAGATACCCAGCAAAGGACGGCGCCGTTGCTTACCATGATGGGCTACGCCAATGTCAGGAACATGTGTTTGCTCTGCTCGGACATCCTTGCGGCGGACGCCGCGATACTTATTGACGACGATGAGGTGTTCGAGAAAGCGGACTGGGTCGAGAAATCCGTCGAGTTTCTCGGCAAACGCATATACGGCGACGTCGTGTACGGCATGGCGGGCTACTATATAAACAAATACGACCAATACTACGACGATGTCAAATCCGAACCTTGGATGACGTATTGGGACAGGTTCGGATTTAAGGCGAAGGCTTTTGACGAGATAATCGGCTGCCCCCCGAGGGTGAAGCGGACGCCGTTCGCTTTCGGAGGCGCGATGATCCTTCATCGCGATTTGTTCCAAAGCGTGCCGTTCGACCCCCATATAACGCGGGGCGAGGATATCGACTATTTAATCAACAGCAGGATGTACGGCTTCACTTTCTTTCTTGACAATACCTTGTCGATAAAACATCTTCCCGTGCCTAAGAAACACCCTCAATGGAAACGCATCCGAGAAGACATTTACCGTTTTGTATACGAGAGGACCAAAATCGAAGCGCAGTACAAGACAGGCAACATGGTGATGGTCGCCCCCGAAGATTTCGACCCGTACCCTGGCGAATTTCTGCGTACCGATTTGGATGAAAAAATATTCCGTTCAAACATGATGCTGGCGGCCGACTACATGCTCAAAAATGACGCCGAAGGCTGCGCGGAGTCGCTGAACAATATTGCGATAAGCCGAAAGGAAGCGAAGCCCGGCTTTGATCCTTTTTCCCGCTACCGCCTGAACCAGAAGCTCTGGGAACAGATCAGCGGGGCCGTCGCTCTCAGGCGCTATGATATGCGCAAGGTGATGGAGGAGCACAATCTGTCCAATGAGCCCATACTCAGGAATGAGCATAGCCAAAGGCAGCTTGCTCCTGCCGAAATCATAATAGAGCTGCGCAAAGCATTCAACTTCGATTTGAGCGAAGATGACTGGATGCGGCTTTCCAAGCATTTCCACGTGGAGACGTATTATGAGGACGAAATGGTGTTCCGCAGCGGCGACTTCAATAACGCGATGCATTTCCTGCTGAAAGGCGAACTGTCTTTGTTTGCCGGTTCACGCGAAACCGGCGGCGAAATCGAGCTTGCCCATCTGGTCAAAGGCGATATTCTGGGGGAAAGCTGCATGACCCACACCCCATTCACCCTTAGCTGCCGCGCCGTGCAGTTTACGGAAATGGTAGGCATTAAAGCCGATGATATCAAAAAGCTTGTTGATACGGACCCCGCTATGGGCGTGAAGTTCTACCAACAGGTCTTGACTAAGGTCGTCGAGAAGATGCGCAACAACAACCTTCAGAGCTTAAGCCTTGCGGGCGGAGCGGTGCATGACAGCTATATCAAGAGCAACGATTGACATTAAAGATATCAGGGAAAGGATCGCATGGATAGAAATGCTGCGTCCGGGCGTTTGCGTCTCGTTGACGCCGGGCAGATAACCGCTGCTGTCGCCGGGCTTTGCCTCAAGGCTAATGTTTTCGTCGGAGGGGACATAATAGCGGCATTGTCGTCGGCGAAGGAAACTGAATCCTCACCCATCGCCCGGGACACGCTGGATGTGCTTCTGAAAAACGCCGAAGCCGCCGAACATGAAAAACTGCCTGCCTGCCAGGATACCGGCATGGCGGTGGTTTTTGTTTCGTTAGGCTCGGATGTGCATGTCGAAGGAGATATTGACGGCGCGATCAATGAAGGCGTCAGGCGCGGGTATAAGGACGGATATTTCAGAAACAGCGTGGTGCTCGACCCCATAAACCGCGTCAACACCCGCGACAATACGCCTGCCGTCATTCATTACAGCTTCACGCAGGGCGACAAACTGCGCATCACCGTCGCGCCAAAGGGGTTCGGCAGCGAAAACATGAGCGGGATACGCATGCTCAATCCTTCCGACGGAACTGAGGGCATTATTGATTTCGTCGTCGGGACGATAAAAGACGCCGGCTCCAATCCGTGCCCGCCGGTGATAGTAGGGGTTGGAATCGGAGGCACGATGGAAAAAGCGGCGCTTATGTCAAAGCAGGCCCTCCTGCGCGAAATAGGCAGCGCCCATTCCGAGCCTTTTTGGGCGGATCTTGAGGCGCTGCTGCTTGACCGCATCAACGGGCTTGACATAGGGCCAGCAGGCTTTGGCGGCAAGACGACCGCGCTGGGCGTCCATATCATCACATACCCCACCCATATCGCGGGATTGCCGGTAGCCGTCAACGTGGGCTGTCACGCAACACGGCACGCGACGGCGGTAATATGAGTTGAGAGTTGAGAATTGAGAGTTGAGAGTTGAGCATAGTATCCAAACGCCGTTTTCCGATGAAATCATAAAAAAAATGCGCGCGGGGGACCGTATTGCTTTGTCAGGCTGCATTTACACCGGCAGGGACGCCGCGCACAAGCGGATGACAGAGCTGCTTGACGCAGGGGAACCGCTGCCGTTTGACGTGCGGGGGCAGGCGATTTATTATGCGGGGCCTTGCCCTGCGCCTCCTGGCCGCGCCATAGGTTCCGTCGGGCCCACCACAAGCGTGCGCATGGACGCTTATTCGCCTCGACTGATACGGGCGGGATTGCGCGTCATGATCGGAAAAGGGTCAAGAAGCGGGCCCGTCATCGACGCCATGCGTGTACATTCAGGCTTATATCTTGCCGCGATCGGCGGAGCCGGGGCTTTGATGGCCCTATGCGTGGAGCGCGCGGAATTGATAGCTTTTGAGGATTTGGGGCCGGAGGCCATATACAGGCTGACCGTCCGCGACATGCCGCTCATCGTCGCCATTGACTGCGAGGGCGGCAATGCTTACGAGCGCAGGCGCCCATAGCTAAGACAAGTCACCCCCGGCGAGGAATGGCTATTTCTCGCCAGGGGTGACTTGTAACCTTACTCAACTTCCTCTTCGTCGTCTTTTTCCGTCCGCGCTATCGATATAACGCGGGCGTCGGTGGTGGTGCGCATGAGCCGGACGCCCTGAGTAGCGCGGCTGTAAGTGCTTATGTCGGATGCCGCCATTCGTATGATCGTCCCGTCGTCGGAGATGATGAGCACGTCGTCATTGTCATCGACGACTTTGACGTCGGCCACCTTTCCCGTTTTGTCCGTAATGGTGTAGTTCTTTTTCCCAAACCCGCCGCGGTTCTGTGCCTCGCCTTCGTCGCCGCGCAGGTATTCGATTATCTCCGTCCGCTTGCCGTAACCGTTTTCCGTGACGGTGAGCAGCGCGCCCCCCTGCCTTGCGCGCGCCGCGCCCACGCAATAATCCCCTTTTCGCAGGCGGATGCCGCGTACTCCAGCGGCAGTCCTCCCCACCGGCCTTACGTCGGTTTCATTGAAGCATATGGCCATTCCGTCGTGCGTTGCGATGAGTATTTTTTGCTTCCCGTCGGTGTCGCGCACGGAAATAAGTTCGTCATCCTCGCTGAGGGTCAGTGCGCGGATGCCGACGTTTTTTATGTTCCTCAGCGCCATCATCTTCATGCGCTTGACCGTGCCGCCGCGTGTGACCATGACGAGGTATGCCTCTTCATCGAATTCGCGCATGCGAATCACCGCTGACACCTTTTCGCCCTCGTTGATCGGCAAAATGTTGACAATGTTCGTCCCTTTCGCATGGCGGCCGGCTTCCGGGATCATATACCCTTTTTTGCGGTATACCCTGCCCTGGTTTGTGAAGAAAAGGATGTAGTCATGGCTCGAAGCCGTCAAAATCGTCTCCACATAATCCTCATCGCGTGTCGTCATCGCCATGATGCCGCGCCCGCCGCGCCTTTGCGCCTTATAGGTGTTGGCCGGCATGCGTTTGATGTACCCGGCGTTGGTAAGCGTAAATACGCACTCCTCAACGTCGATGAGGTCCTCGATGTCTATCTCGTCTTCGATGATGGCTATTTCGGTCCGCCGCTCGTCGCCGTATTTGTCGCGTATCTCAGTCAGTTCCCCAATCAGGATTTCGTCGAGCATCCTCGCATCGGCAAGCAGGTCCAAAAAGTATTTAATCTTCTCCAGCAGTTCACCGTATTCTTTCTCTATTTTGTCGCGCTCAAGCCCCTGAAGCTGTCTCAGGCGCATGTCCAATATCGCCTGCGCCTGTATTTCCGACAATGCGAACCGCTCCATCAGCTTTTCTTTCGCGTTATCGTAACTGGTGCGGATAATGTGTATGACTTCGTCGATGTTGTCCACCGCGATTCGCAGGCCCTCGAGTATGTGTGCCCGTTCGCGGGCTTTTTTCAGGTCGTATTCCGTGCGGCGGCGGACTATTTCCCGCTGAAATGTTATGTATTCATCAAGCATCTGACGCAACGACAACACCCTCGGTTGCGATTGATTGTCAACAAGGGCAAGCATGACCATGGCAAATGTGGTTTGCAGCTGCGTTTGAGTATACAGGCGGTTGAGCACGACCTGGGCGTTCGCGTCGCGTTTGAGCTCGATTACGATGCGAAGTCCGTCCCTATCAGACTCGTCGCGCATTGCGGAGATTCCGTCGATGCGCTTATTCTTAACATTTTCGGCGATGGATTCGAGCAGGCGGGCTTTGTTGACCTGATATGGCAGCTCCGTGACGACGATCCTCGTCCGCCCCTGCGAAAATTCTTCCATTTCAGCGCGCGCGCGGATTTTGACGCGGCCTCTACCCGTGGCGTACGCGGCCCTGATGCCGGCCCTGCCCATTATTATCCCGCTCGTCGGGAAATCCGGGCCCGAAATATGCTCCATGATGTCGTCAAGCTCCGCGTCGGGGTTGTTCATAACGCATATGACCGCGTTTATCACTTCGGTGAGATTATGCGGCGGTATATTCGTCGTCATGCCGACGGCTATGCCGCTGGAACCGTTAACCAAAAGGTTCGGGAACCGGCTGGGAAGCGCCCTGGGCTGTTTGCGCGTGTCGTCGTAGTTCGGATCCCAGTCGACCGTTTCCTTGTCGATGTCGCGGAGCATTTCGTCCGATATTTTCGATAGCCTCGCCTCGGTGTAGCGCATAGCCGCAGGAGGGTCCCCATCGACGGAGCCAAAATTTCCGTGCCCCGATATGAGCATATACCTCATTGAAAAGTCCTGCGCCATGCGGACAAGCGCGTCGTATATCGATGCGTCGCCGTGCGGGTGATAGCGCCCCATGATATCGCCGACGGCTGTCGCCGCCTTGCGGAAAGGCTTGTCGCTGGTCAGGTTGCTTTCGTGCATGGTGTACAGGATGCGGCGGTGGATGGGTTTCAGGCCGTCGCGGACGTCAGGAAGCGCCCTGTCGATGATGACGGACATGGCGTAAGTCAGAAACGACTTTTCCATTTCCTCTTCAAGAGGCGAAACTACTATTTTCTGTTCGGGAAAACTAATGTCCCCCGTTTTTTCTTTTTTGGCCATAAAATCTCCTAATCCCTCGCGACCCTGCTGGCGGCGCGTCAAGGATGCCGCGCCCTACGCATCCTAATTCTCAATTCTCAATTCTCAATTTCGATACATAACGCTTTGCGTTATGTATCGAGATCTACCGCGTATTTTGCGTTTTTCTCGATGTATTCTTTCCGAGGCTCGACTTTTTCTCCCATAAGCACGGTGAAAACTTCATCGGCCTGGATCGCGTCCGTCAGCTCGATCCGTTTGAGCACCCTCGTTTCCGGGTTCATCGTCGTGTCCCAGAGTTCGTGCGCGTCCATCTCCCCAAGTCCCTTGTTGCGCGAAATGTCGACCTTAGCCCTGCCGTCTTCGCCGCGCATCTCTGCCAGCGCAGTCTCAAGCTCGTTTTCGTCAAGGACATACCGAACGGTCTTGCCCCGCGTCAGCTTGAACAGCGGCGGCTGAGCGGCGTAGACATAGCCGCCTTCTATCAGCGGGCGCATGAAGCGGAAGAAAAACGTCAGCAGCAGGGTTCTGATATGGCTGCCGTCCACGTCCGCGTCGGCCATTATTATGACTTTGTGTTATCGCAGCTTCGTTTCGTCAAAATCCTCGCCGATGCCCGCGCCGAGCGCGGTGATGACAGGCGTGAGCTTCTCATTGCCGTAAACCTTGTCCACCCGCGCTTTTTCAACGTTGAGCATCTTTCCCCAAAGCGGCAATATAGCTTGGAACCTGTTGTCGCGCCCGCCCCTTGCGCTGCCGCCGGCGCTGTCTCCCTCGACGATGTATATCTCGGTCAGCGCGGGGTTGGCTTCGTTGCAGTCAGTCAGTTTTCCGGGCAGGGCCATGCCCTCAAGCGCGTTTTTGCGCCTGATGTTGTCCCTTGCTTTGCGCGCCGCTTCCCTCGCGCGCGAAGCGGTTATCGCTTTGTCCAGTATTGCGCGCGCGACGGACGGGTTTTCCTCAAAGAATTCCGTGAGTTTTTCAGATACGATGCCGTCCACAAGCGTCCTGATGTCGCTGTTGCCCAGCTTTGATTTCGTCTGCCCCTCAAACTGCGCGTCCATCAATCGGACGGAAATGACGGCGGTTATCCCCTCGCGGCAATCCTCGCCGGAGAGCTTGTCTTCGCCCTTGAGCATGTTCGTTTTTTTGCCGTAGTCGTTTAAAATCCTTGTCAGCGCGGTTTTGAATCCCGTTTCATGCATTCCGCCTTCAGCCGTGTTGATGTTGTTTGCGAAACTGAGCAGAAATTCATTATATACGTCGCCGCAGTATTGCAGCGCGATTTCCCCCATCGAGTCCCCATGTTTGCCGGAAAGGTAAATTACTTTCTCATGCAGGGGGGTTTTGTTGCGGTTTAAATATTCGACGAATTCGATTATCCCGCCCTCGTAATACATCGTGTCTTCCGCTTCCCTGCCGGGGCGCTCGTCGCGAGTGGTTATCCTGAGCGCGGCGTTGAGGAACGCCTGTTCGCGCATGCGTGTGCGCAATACCTCATAATTGAAGTCGCAATCGTCAAAAACCTCGCAATCCGGCTTAAATGTGACCTCAGTGCCGGTCTTGTCCGTTTCGCCAACGATAGTCAGCTCTTGCGTGATTTCGCCCCGGGCAAACCTCATTTCATAAATCTTCCCGTTTTTGTGGACGCACACGACTAGCCATTCCGACAGGGCGTTGACGACCGACGCGCCGACGCCGTGGAGCCCGCCCGCCACTTTATATCCGCCGCCGCCGAATTTCCCGCCTGCGTGCAGAACGGTGTAAACTACCTCCAGCGCAGGCTTGCCAGTCTGCTCCTGTATGTCGACCGGGATGCCGCGTCCATTGTCAACGACGTGTATGGTCCCTTCCTTGCTGATGGTAACGGAAATCTCGTCGCAAAACCCGCCCAGCGCTTCGTCGATGGAGTTGTCCACTATTTCATAAATGAGGTGGTGAAGCCCTGAAGACGACGTCGAGCCTATGTACATGCCAGGCCTTTTGCGGACAGCTTCAAGGCCCTCCAGCACTTGTATCTGCGATGCGTCGTATTCTTCGGTAATGTCAATATTGGTAATGTCTTCCGCCATAGAATCTGCCCTTTCAATTTCGTGACTGCCTCAGCGCGTCAACCCCTAGCCTACAACCCCCGCCGCCTTCGGGCGGCACCTCAGGGGAATTATCGGCGTCTCCTAATTCTGCATTCTAAATTCTGCATTCTGCATTCCTGTCGACCTCTTCAGAAGCGTTTGTGTCGATAATTGCGATAAGTATACGAGCGTTTTATTGTTCTCATTGCAGACGACGAACGATTTTGGAAGCTCGTCTGAAACGGTGATGACTTTACTCTCTTTTTCCGCCTGACTGAGGTATTTTCTCGTAATGTGCGATCCTGTCGTATTGTCCAAGTCGAATATGCCAACGATGTCAGCCTCCGGCACGACGACATTTTGCCCAAGATGCAGATACATGATTACCTCAACTTTCAACTTTCAGCTTCCCGCCATCAACTTTTATAACGGTTCCGTTGCGTAAGTCCCGCGCAACGCTGTCGTCGCAGCAGGTGATGATGACCTGTCCGTCTTTTATCCTGCCAAGTATGAAACCGCGCCGCGTCTCGTCAAGCTCTGAGAGGACGTCGTCGAGAAGCAAAATCGGGTATTCGCCCCTGTCGTCATGGTGGAAATCCCTCTCCGCGAGTTTTATTGACACCGCCGCCGTCCGCATCTGGCCCTGCGATCCGTATTTTCTGGCCGGCACCCCATTGATGCATATTTCCAGATCGTCTTTGTGCGCGCCGGACAGGCACATTCTCGAATTAAGCTCCGCATGATAGTGGGATTTCTGATGTTCAAGCAATTCGGGAAGTATTTGCTCAGGTTTTTTGCCTGCCGCGTCCATGCCGCCGACCGTTTTATAGTTTATTTCAAGAGACTCGGCGCCCGATGAGAAATCGCCGTGTATCTCGGCGGCTCTGCGTGAAATCGAGGAAGCGAACGCGGCCCTGTAATATATCAGCCTCGCGCTTTGCAGGGCAAGCCTCAGATTGTAGTCTTCAAGCAACTCAAGAAGCGATGGTTTTTCGTGGTGGTCGCGCAGTATCCTTGTTTTGTTTTCGTAAAGCCGATTGAATTCGGAAAGGGAGGCGGCATACCCCGGCCGAAGCTGTGACAAACACTGATCCATTAACTTCCGCCTGACCGCGGCGCCCGACTTTATCATTTCCAAATCGTCGGGCCCGAACTGCACCACAGCCAGCCGACCGGAGAGCTCTGACGCTTTTTTCAGTTTTACCCCGTTGGCGTATATTTCACGCCGCTGCCCACGAAAAAGCCGGGTTTCGAGCGTTTGCTCACGTCCGTTTGAGATGACGCCGGCACGTATGCATGCGCTGTCGCTGCTGAACGATATCAGCTCTTTATCGTTGATTTGCCGAAACGAGCGTCCGACGGCAAGGTAAAACACCGCTTCTATGAGATTGGTTTTTCCCTGCGCGTTTCTACCCGATACCACGCTGATGCCATCGTCAAACCGCGCCGTGACGCCTCGGTAGTTGCGAAAACCATCAAGAAATATTTCTTTTACAATCATGTCGTCCTCACAAACTTCGCTCCGCTTCGCCCGAACATGTTCTGGCATCCGCTTCGCTTCGTTGTTCGTCCTCTCCAACACGAACCTGGCTTCGCTTGGGCTTCGTGTTGGTTCAAGACGTTAGGACGAAATAAGTAGTATGTTTTTTTCATATCTGATCATATCGCCCGGCCTGATTTTTTTCCCGCGCATCGTACACCGTTCCCCGTTGACAAAAACATCGCCGTTTTGAATCAATATTTTCGCTTCCCCGCCCGTGGACGCAACCGACGCAAACTTCAATAAAGCATCAAGCCTAATAAACTCCCCCGAAATATTAATCCGCCTGACACCTCGAACCTTGACTTTAAGCCCTTGTGAACGCCCCAATACATCATCCATCTTTGTTAATCACATATTTGTACACTGTACACTGTACATTGTACACTAACCGTCATACGCCTTCAGCCTCACGGGGAGAATCATGCACAGGAAATTTCCGGAATCATCAGCGGAAGAAATGACGCAAGGGGTCACGCCGGAGGTCATTTCCAGCTTTATTTCATCCGTCGGGGCAGCTTTGAGCGCTTCTAAAAGATATTTGTCATTGAACCCTATTTCAAGTTCTTCGCCGTTACCGTCCATGCCGCATTCATCGCTTGCCTTGCCGAGTTCGGACGCTGTGGACATTTTGATCACGCCGTCGCCGAACACGCATCTCACGGGGCTTTTTATCTTATCGCTAAGAATAAGCGAGACACGCTCCACCGCAGATATCAACTCGCTTTTTTCCAGTTTGAACAGATGCTTTGAAGATTGCGGGATGGAATTTTTGTAGTTGAGGAATTCTCCCTCCAACCTGCGCGAAATCAGAATCGTGTCGCCTATCGAAAACTGGATATGCTTAGGGCCGAGGGTTATGGATATGATTCCCTCACCTTCCGACGCGGCTTTTTCAACCTCGCTGAGGGCCGTTCCCGGAACAACAAAGCTTAAAACTTTTTTTTCATTGTTTTCCACGGGTTCCCGGCAAAGCGCAAGCCGAAAACCGTCAACCGCGACTATCGTCAAAGCCTCTTCGTCCGTCTCAAACAAAGCTCCTGTATGTATAGGGCGGGATTCGTTGTCGCTTACGGCAAAAATGGTCCTTGATATCATTTTCTTTAGCAGCTCTTCGCCGATTTCAAAGGAATCCAATCCTTCCACGGACGGAAGCTCGGGATAGTCCATGGACGGAGAGCCGAGGATTTCAAATTCGCTCATTTCGCTGACGATCGTCGTCACAGATCTTGAGTTCACGGAAACCGCGACATACTGGCCCGGCGCCTTTCGTATTATTTCCCCGAACAGGCGCGCGTTTAATACAATTCCGCCCGGTTCCTCCACTTCCGCAGGCAAGGTGGTTATTATACCCGTTTTCAAGTCATAACCCGATATTCTCACGTTTTCTTCATCTGCTTCAAGCAGAAGCCCTTCCAAAAGAGGGACGGGGCTTTTTGGCGCTGCTGCACGGGAAGCCGTAAGTATTGCAGCCAACAGCAAATATTTCTCACATGTGAATTTCATACAGTTTTCCTTTCATTTTTTGACGGCGCGGTTTATGTTGTGTGTATGCAAAATAGTCCGTTCTTTCTATAAATAAAAAATATATTATTACAGTAATAGACGCAGTAGTAGGAAATTACGTGGAAAACTGCAAAAAATCTCAATACGGCGGGTTTTTTTATTATGCCTCTCATGTGGAAAACATGAGGGAAACCTGCATGGATGATGTTGAAGGAGGGATTTCCACAATAAATCAACAGTTGAATGATGTGGAAATGTTTAAAAGTGATTTTTTGAGTTGATGTTGGACGTAATATCCCTGATTGTCTTAGAGAAGTCAGGAGATTCATCAATATTTGCCTCAATGCGGCGTATGGATGACAACACGGTCGAATGGTCGCGCCCTTCAAAAAGGGCGCCGATATCCTTCAGCGAAAGATTCGTAAGCTTGCGGATGAGAAACATAGCCACTTGCCTGGCAAAGGCGGTGTCGCGCGTCCTGCGCTGGCCTTTGAGGTCTTCGATGGTGAGCGAGTAATACTTCGCCGTCTCTTTAATGATGGTGTCAACGGTGGGCAGCAAATCTTCAGTAGCTTTGAAAATTTCTTTGAGGCGGGCCGTAACGGACGCGACGGTGATGTCTTCATCCATGATGTCGCGGAGCGCAATTATCATTTTGACCGCGCCTTCGAGCTGGCGGACATTGGATTTCATTGTTTCGGCCAAATATTCCGTGACGTCGTCGGGAAGCACTACCCCGAGCTGTTTGGCTTTATTCCTGATTATCGCAATGCGCAGCTCGGTGTCAGGCGGCTGAATGTCCGCTATAAGGCTGGATTCCAAACGGGACCGAAGCCTGTCTTCCAGTCGGTAGATGTCGCTTGGCGGCCTGTCGGAAGTGAAAACGATTTGTTTGCCAAGCTCGAACAAAGTGTTGAAGGTGTTGAAGAACTCCTCTTGCGTGGATTCTTTTCCGGCAATGAAGTGGATATCGTCCATCAGGAACAGATCGGCGCCTCTGTATCTTTCGCGGAATTCAAAATTCCGCCCCCTTTGAATGGCATCGATGAGATCGTTGGTAAAGTCGTCGCCTTTTAGATATACTATATTATAATGTGGGAATTTCTTGGCGATGGAATGACGTATGGCGTGAAGCAGGTGCGTTTTGCCCAGCCCGGATTCCCCGTATATAAAGAGCGGATTGTATTTAAGCCCCGCTTCCCCCGTTGAAACGGCGAGGGCGGCCGCGTGCGCGAATTTATTGGAATTGCCGACGACGAATTTTTCAAAGGTGAAGTCGTCGGTTTTTGAATGATCGGGTTCTTTGGCGGCTTCGTTTAAGGCTTCAAGGCCCTCGTCGTCAAGCACGACGACATCGACTTCACCTGAGAACACTTCGCTGAGGGCGGCTTTTATCGTATCGACGTAGCGCCCGTCGATCACGCTTTTCTTAAAAACGGACGGAGTGTGCAAAAACAGGCGGTTATCGGAGAACTCAACGGCGCGGCAGTCAACAAACCATGTTGATATTGCTGTTGAGGTCAAATCGGCGTTGAGTATATTAAGGACTTTTTCCCATACATCGGCGGCGGAATTCATAGCGACATTCCTTTCAGCAAATCAAGCATGAATATTAAGGTTGTTGGAGCGCCCCCCGTCTTCTTGCCCCCGGAACCATGATCCCCGGGGCGCGAAGCGACCAAAGACATACTAACAAAAACAAGCCGAAAAAGCAAGTATTTTTAGATACGGAGAAGGCGGGTGTCAGAACCCCGCCCTCATGGTACATTATGCCCGCCATGCCGCAGGCGCTATTCAACCGCCATGCTGTTGAGCTTCTTTGTCATGGCGCTTTTCCTGTGCGCTGCCTTGTTTTTATGGAGCAGGCCCTTCGCGGCGGCGCGGTCGACCGTCTTAACGGCAGATTTATACGCGCTCCCGGCCGCTTCGCGGTCGCCCGCGTTTGCCGCGGCGTCAAATTTCTTAATATTTGTTTTGATGAGCGATCTTGCCGCCTTGTTCCTTACGGCTGCTTTTTGCGAAAGCAGTACTCTTTTTGAAGAGGATTTAATATTGGGCATTGGCTGTGGCACCTCCTTTCGTCGGCGCGATGATACGGCCGGGCTGTCTTTACAGCGGGGGAGCCTCTTAATCGGCTGCCCGCGACATTGGTTACAACACAGAAAAACATATTACCATCTTGGGATGCCGATTGCAAGAGTTTTTTTAATCGTAGATGAATTATTGAGACATAGCTGGGTTTTTAGCGTAAAAAAAATCCTTTTTTGCTTGACTTTTTACGATTGGCGTGGTATGTTTCACTAATGCGAGCACAATAAAATGAAAATGCTAAAATGAAAGGAAAACTGAAAATGAGAAAAATCAAAATCGTAGTTGCGATCCTGCTTGCGCTTTCGCTGTTTGCCGCGCTTGCGGCCTGTGGTGGCAATGACCAGCCCGCAGAAACCGGCAGCACCGCGCCCGCGCCCACCGGCAGCACCGCGCCAAGCACAGCGCCGTCCGCCCCGCCCGCGCCCACCGGCACAGGAATCCAAGAAGGAACCTCTGTTGGTGAAGGCGGCCTCACAGTCACAGGAACCGCCGTTGCCGGCACCATCGACGGCACGATTGGCTACGGCCAAGTGATCGAGCCGCTTCCTGGCACGGAATTCGAAGATGAAATCAACCTTATCATTGAAGTGCCCGTCAGCATGCTAGATCCTCAATCCCCTGCGGGCACAGCTTCGGTCAACCGCCTCACGTACGTGTTGATCTATAACAGGCTGACCTATTTCACAGAGCATCAGGAATTGGTTCCTGAACTCGCGACATCCTGGGAAGCCAACGCCGACGCTAGCGTCTGGACATTCAAACTGCGCGACGACGTAACTTTCCACAACGGGGACAAGTTCACGGCGCAGGACGTCATCGACACTTGGACTTCTTCAAAGAATGAGCCTGGCTCACTTGCTTGGGACAACTGGCTGGAAGTCGATTCCATGAGAGCCATTAACGACTACGAAGTAGAAATGACTCTTGTTCGTGGATACTCCGCATTCGCGTACAATCTGTCGCTGCCGGGAGCCGGAATAGTCAACAAAAAAGCAAGAGAAGCAGACCCCGTGAGGGGCTTGTGGGTCGGCACCGGGCCCTTCAAAATCGATGATTTCATTACCGGCACCTCCATACATTTCTCCCGTAACGACAATTTCTGGAAAGAACCTGCCATCACCCAGAGGATGAATTGGGTTTTCGTGCCTGAGGTAGCCGCCCGCACGGTCATGCTGCTCAACGGCGAAATGGATGTATGTTTGTCAGTCGCGCCCAGGGATAACGATATGTTTTTGGGTGCCAATGACTTCATCGTATACAGCTATGCCGCGAACTCCACCCACAGCCTCACTTTCAGCATGATTCATCCGATCACCAGCGACTGGAACTTCAGGATGGCCGTGGCTCACGCCATAAACAGGGAAGAAGCGGCTCTGGTCTCCAGCGGAAGATGGGCAAAACCCACGAGTGACGGAGCTTTCTGGGGCGATTCGACGCCATTCCGCAACACCGGCCTCCCGATGATACCGCAGGATCTTGACAAGGCAAGGGAATACCTTGCGGCCTCGGTCTACAACGGAGAGACGCTTGAAATACTGACCGCGCCTGATACGCTGACAGTTTCTTCGCAGATGCTTCAGGAGCAAATGAGAGAAATCGGCATCAATGCCACAGTCCGCACGGCGGACGTCGCGACATTGGTTTCACAGAGCAGATATGGCGATACGAACCTGTCGCTGCTCCACTTTGTCGGCCCGTTTGAGCTCAACCCGACCGCGGCGCGAGTCATGCTGTATCCCGAAATGTCGGCCAACAGGGCAACGTACGTCAACGAAGAGATCAATGAATTGCTTGACAAGGTCCTGACGGAGCCCGATCCTGCGGAACAGCAGAGGATATACTTCAGAGTTCAGGAAATCGTTGCCGAAGAAATTCCGCAGCTCAGCATCTTTGAAAGGATTTGGACGATCGTCACGCACGGCAACGTTGGCGGCATCAAAGTCAATCCTGACATGAACCACGACTTGTCCTACATCTTCAAGATGAAATAATCCCGCGCAAGACATAGCTCCTGACGTCTCCTAATAACGCAGGAAGGCTGATTAACTCGCACGAAAAAGGGGGATGCGGCAAAACGGTAGTTGGGCTGCATCCCTGCCTTGACCAGTGCATAATAGGGGGGCAGTAAATTGATACGTTATATCATAAAGCGCGTTCTATTGCTGATTCCGGTCATAATTGCAGTTTCGTTCATAGTGTTCACTTTGGTCGAGCTGGCGCCCGGAACCTACGTGGATTTCATAATCTCAGGATATATGACCACGGAAGATATCGAAGCGGTGATGAAGGAATACGAGCTTGACAGATCGATGTTTTACAGATATGGGAAGTATATGCTCAATCTGGTTCAGGGGGATCTCGGGCATTCATTTCAAACCAAAATGAATGTGTTTGAAATGTATATGAACCGGTTGCCGAATACTTTGGTCCTATCGCTGACAGCCATAATTGTCGGAGTTGCGATTTCGCTGCCGCTGGGCATCCTGGCCGCAAGGAAGGCGGGTTCGATTGCGGATGCCGCTACGACCGCATTCTCGCTTGCGGGAGTGTCTATGCCGGTGTTTTGGCTGGGATTGCTGCTGATCATGCTGTTTTCAATGCAGCTTAGATGGCTGCCGTCAGGAAACAACACAAGCGGGTTCCGAAGTTTGATTTTGCCCGGCATATGCAGCGCAATGACCTTGCTTGCAACCACGACAAGGCAGACGCGCTCCAGCATGCTTGAGGTCCTGCAAGCGGATTTCCTGCGGACGGCGAGGGCAAAGGGAGCGCCGGAAAAAGTGGTTATCAGAAGGCATGCCCTCGGCAATGCGCTGATACCGATAATAACCGCCATCGGAGCTTCGGCCTGCGTATCGCTCGCCGGTTCCGCGGTCATCGAACAGGTGTTCGCATGGCCGGGAGTGGGGAGGATGCTTATTGACGGCATGGTCGCGCGCGACACGCCGGTAATAATCGGCTGCTGCATTATGACGACCATACTTTATGTCTTTGTCATGCTGGTGGTCGATTTGCTCTATGCATTCGTCGACCCGAGGATCAAGTCGCAGTATACAAGAGGTAAACACAAAACAAAAATCTTGGAAAAGGCGATGCCCGTGCCGTGCGACGAAGAAGCCGAGCCCGCCGTTCCCTCTTCTTCTGCGCCCTCTTCCCTGACCCCTGAGCCCTCTCCTCTGGCCCATGTCACTGCGGCCGCGCAGCGCTCTTTTGGCCCCAGGGGGGACGACGGAGTTGCGGATATTCCTTACGAAGGGGCGCAGGACTACGTGACAAGGCAGAATAGGGACATTGCGCTTGAAGGTTTATCGGATACCTCCGAGCAGGTCATGGCAAAATACAAAAAGCGAAGTCAAATGGGCGAATTATGGCACAGATTGGTTCGCAACAGAAGCGCGATGGCGGGTATCATCATCCTAGGCATTATGCTGATCATAACGCTTATCTCGCTGACTTTCACCTATGACTCGGTGGTTAGGACTAATGTTTCGGTCATGTATTCGGCGCCTAGTTGGCAATACCCGTTCGGCACCGACAATATGGGCCGCAATTTATTCCTCCGGGTACTCTACGGTTCGCGTTATTCGCTGATCATCGGCTTCAGCTCGGTGACTTTTGCGGCAGTTATAGGCGTCATTCTGGGGGCGACTGCCGGATACTACGGCGGTTTGGCGGACAATATCATAATGCGTATATCGGACACGCTGGCTTCTTTGCCTGGGCTGCTGCTTGGAATGGTCATCATGGTCATGCTGGGCCTGCAGATGCAGAATTTGATCATCGCCGTCGGCGTGGCGGGCATACCGCATTTCATCCGAATATCAAGGGCCTCGATACTCACGGTCAAGGAAAATGAGTTTGTCGAGGCCGCCCGCGCGATTGGGTATTCAGACATGCGCATTATAAGCACACAAGTCCTTCCAAACGGACTGAGCCCAATACTTGTGCAGATAACGGCGCTGCTCGGACTCAATATCATTTTTGCGGCATCGCTGTCATACCTCGGATTTGGAATACCTGTCCCGACTCCCGAATGGGGGGCGCTCATTGCTATTGGCAGGGATGACATACGCGCATCGCCGTGGATGACGACATATCCGGGCTTGTTTATAATGATAACGGTTCTAGGGTTCAACTTGCTTGGCGACGGGCTTCGCGACGCCCTTGACCCGAAGCAGAAAAAATAGGCGACGACAGAGCACTGGTTTCTCGGCGAATTACAGTTTGTTAAGGAGGGGGTCAAAGATATGGACAATGAAATCACGAACGAACCCTGCGACATAGTTCTGGACATAAAGGACCTGGTCGTCCATTACGTGCTTGAGGACGAGACGGTCGAGGCGGTGAACGGGGTGACGCTGCGCCTGGAGAAGGGGCAGACGCTCGGGCTTGTCGGCGAGACGGGCGCGGGAAAGACGTCGACGGCGCTGGCGGTGCTGAACCTGGTGCAGACGCCGCCCGGGGTGATCAAGAACGGGACGATAGAGGTGTGCGGCAAGGACGTGCTGAACATGTCGCCGAAGCAGCTTGAGAAAGTGCGCGGCAAGGACGTG
>Ga0099364_10003914_pt1 | contig 22776 bp, 20 predicted proteins | sample TergutTh196P3_FD_73070 | JGI IMG/M metagenome (GOLD analysis project Ga0099364, IMG submission 73070) | Microcerotermes parvus P3 segment gut microbial communities from Pointe-Noire, Republic of the Congo - Th196 P3 | ecosystem: Host-associated > Arthropoda: Insects > Digestive system > Gut ...
GGCGTCACCGCGCAGCGTCACGGTAAAAACCGTGCTGTCCGCGTTTCCCCTGATGTCGGTTGCGAGCCCCGGTTCCCAATCTTTGCCGTTTTCGCCCGAGATACGAATGAGCGGTTCATGGAGCGCCATGACGATGGCTGAAGCCTTGTCGTCACGGTACTGGAAGGGGTCGAGGATCGTGGGTTCCTGGTCGATGTTGAACTTGAAAATTTGCGACGACTCGGCGACGCAAGCCGCGCATCCCGCCAAAAACAACGCGCCTAACAGAAATACCGCGGTACGCTTAAACATGGTTCGTATTTTCATAGTGATTCCTCCTTTAAGTTGTCGTATATATCAAACCTCGCGGTTTAATACCTAAAGAATATGGCAAGCCGCTGAATGTCCCGGCGCTATCTGGGAAAACTCCGGCGGCTCTTCCGCGCAAATGTCCATCACGTAAGGGCAGCGGGATGAAAATTTGCATCCCGAGGGCGCGTTGATTGGACTGGGAACACTGCCTTTAAGGATGGCGGGCTTGCGGTTTTTCTCAATGCGGGGATTCGGCGTCGGGACAGCGGAAAACAGCGCCTTTGTGTATGGATGCTGCGGGTTTCGGTAAATCTCCTCGCTGTCCGCGTATTCCACAATCCCGCCCAAATACATTACCGCCACATGGTCGGAGATATAGCGCACCATAGACAAATCGTGCGCGATAAACAGGTAAGACAGCCCAAAAAGCTGCTGAAGGACACACAGCAGATTCATCACCTGTGCCTGTATTGAAACATCCAGCGCTGAAACAGGTTCGTCACAGATGATAAGCTTGCTTTCCATACTCAGCGCGCGGGCAATGCCGATACGCTGGCGCTGTCCGCCTGAAAACTCATGGGGAAAGCGGTTGGCGTGCTCCTCGTTAAGACCCGTCAGGGAGAGCATTTCGATTATTTTTTCGCGCCGCTCCCGCTTTTTGTATTTTTTCGTTATATCCCAGCCCTCCGCGATGATATCGCCGACCGTCATACGCGGGTTAAGGCAGGCGTAGGGATCCTGGAAGATCATTTGCGCTTTGGAGGCAAAATCCCGCCTGGCCGAAAGGCTCCTGCGCTCGCCAACCGGTTTGCCGTCGAACATGATTTCACCCGAAGTAGGTTCATAAACGCCGATGATCGTGCGGCCGAGCGTGGATTTTCCGCAGCCCGACTCACCGACGATACCCAGCGTCTTTCCGCGTTCCACGGAGAGGCTGACGCCGTCAACGGCCTTCAAAAGCTTCCCGCCCTTGAGTTTGAAATACTTGCAGAGGTTGGTCGTTTGAAGAATGCAGTCCGTTTTCACGCCTTCACCTCCAAACCGTTTATCGGATTCAGAGTTCTGGGCGCATATTTGTGATACAGGAAACAAGCGGCTTTCTGTCCGTTGCCAAAGACCGTCTCCCCGGGATATTGAACTCTGCACACTTTCATGACATAAGAGCAGCGCGCCGCAAAAGGACAACCACTTGGAGGGTCGAACAGATCCGGCGGGGTGCCGGGGATAGGCGTAAGGGGTTTCCGTTCGATGGAAGATTCGGGCGGAATTGAACCCAAAATACCCCATGTATACGGATGCGCGGGACGCTCGAAAATATCCTCCGCCAAACCGGATTCCAGTATCTTACCCGCATACATGACCGCGACCCTTCTCGCGATGTTCGCAACAATGCCCAGATCATGGGTGATCATGATAAGCGCCGTTTTGTATTCCTTTTGAATATTCTTTATGATGCCTAAAATCTGCGCCTGAGTGGTTACGTCCAACGCGGTCGTCGGCTCATCCGCGATCAGCAGCTTCGGATTCACGGCCATCGCCAGCGCGATCATCACCCGCTGCCGCATACCGCCGGAAAATTCGTGGGGATACTGTCTATACCGCTCCCTGGGACTTGGTATTTCGACCAAACCGAGTGTTTCAACGGTTCGCTTTTTTGCCTCTTCCCTCGAAATTTTTCCGGCTTTTCGGATGCCTTCGCTTATCTGCGCCCCTATAGTTTTCGTAGGGTTAAGCGACGTCATCGGATCCTGAAAAATCATTCGGATATCGCGGGCGCGGACTTGCTCCATCTCTCTTTTGGAGAACTTCGATATATCGCGCCCGTCAAATAAAATTTTTCCGTCCTTTTGTACGCCGATGGGAGCCTCCGGGTTCAGCCGCACAATGCACTTCGCGGTGACCGACTTTCCGCAGCCCGATTCGCCCACAATGCCCAGCGTTTCGCCCGGTTCAAGGCCAAAGCTCACGCCTCGCACGGATTGCACTTCACCGGCGTAAGTATTGAACGAGAACGCGAGATCTTTCACTTCAAGGAGTCCGCCCATTGTAATCTCCTATTGGCGCAGCCGCGGATCGAGCGCATCGCGCAGACCGTCGCCGATTATATTGAAGCAAAGCATGGAGAGCGAGATCAGAAGCGCGGGAAAAAACAGTTGATACGGGTGGGTGAGCAGCCTGTTCGCACCGTCGGAGGCGAGCACCCCCCAGCTCGCCATAGGCATTGGCAGCCCAAGGCCGATATAACTCAAAAACGCTTCGGCAAATATCGCCGTCGGGATAGAGAAAGCCATGTTCGTTAAAATCGGGCTCATGGCGTTAGGCATCAGGTGTTTAAAAATGATCCACATGCCGCTTCCGCCAAGCGCCCGGCTCGCGATTACAAATTCCATCTCCTTGAGCTGGAATACCTGGCCGCGGAAAAGGCGGGCCATGCTTATCCAGCCGGTGGCGGACACGGCTACTATCACCGGCAGGACGCCGGGCCTCATGACCAGAATCAGAAGGACTACCCACAGCATTTGCGGGATTGCGGCGATGAGTTCGCAAATCCGCATCATGATATTATCCGTCGCGCGGCCAAAGTAACCGGAAACGCCGCCGTACAGGATGCCAATCGTTCCGTTCAGCAGAGCGACCAGAACGCCGATAAACAGGCTCACCCGCGCGCCCTCCCAGCAACGCACAAAAAGATCCCTGCCCAAATCGTCCGTACCGAACCAGTGCTTTGCGTTCGGCGGATTGTTGACGGCTGTGAAATCAATTTGGTCGTATGCGTACCGTGAGACTAAAGGCACGATAACAGCGCACAGGATGATGACGGCAAGCAGCAGCGCGGCGGCGGAGGCGATTTTGTTCTTCCTGAAACGGCGGTAAGCGTCTTTCCAATACGTAACGGAGGGCCGCGTGAGTTTTTCCGCGTCGCGGCCGGCGCCCGGGTCCGACGTGAACATCTCCCGCTTGAGCTGAATGTTGACGTAGTCGTCCATGTCTCGCCGCGCCTTCCTAATTCGCGATGCGGATGCGGGGATCGACAATTCCGTACAGCACGTCGACGACAAAGTACATGAAGATCGTGATGAATGAGAACATCACCGTAAGTCCCATTATCATCGTATAGTCGGTGTTTTGAATGGCGATAATAAGCGATTGGCCGATACCGGGAACATTATAAATTTTTTCTATGACGAAGTTGCCCGTAAGCACGCCCGCCGCCATAGGACCAATTGATGTGACGATGGGCAGCATCGAGTTTCGCAGCATATGCTTCCTGACAACCTCGGATTCCCTCAAGCCCTTGCTGCGCGCCGTGTCGATATAGTCCTGCTTTGCCACGTCCAGCATCGAGGAGCGGAGCATTCTGGCATAGAAAGCGATGTTTTGCATAGAAGCCGCGATGATCGGCAATACGACGCTCGACGCGGATCTCCACCCGGCCACGGGGAAAAGCCTCAAATCTACGGCTAACCATCGCTGCAACAGTGAAGCGAAGACGAAATTCGGTACGGACACGCCTATGATGGCGATGATAATGACGATGTAATCGATTGCGCCTCTTTTATTCAGCGCGGCAAAGACGCCCAAGAGCAGCCCTATGGCGCCGCCGATCAGCACCCCTCCAAAACCGATGATCGCTGAAACCGGCATACCGTGAGCGACCTTATCCATTACGGTTTGCCCGCGATATTTCATCGAAATGCCAAAATCCCCTCTGATTATGTTTTTCATATAAATAAAGTATTGAGTGATAACGGGCTTATCCAGTCCATAGCGCGATTCCAGGTTTGCCCGGACTTCGGGCGGCGTTTCACGCGGCAGGGCAAACGGGTCGCCGGGGATTGCGTGCATCAGGAAAAATGTGATGGTTGCGATTAGAAAGAGCGTGACGATCATTGACAGAAAACGCTTTAGTGTATAGACAGCCATATATTGTCCCTCCCGATCATAATCGCCATCCAACTAAACCCTTTTCACAATTTTTATCATAGCATGAGCTAATAATCATGTCAATAAAATATTATCTTATTACGAGTAGTTTCTTATCTTGACAACATTTATAAATAATGATAAATTTTTCTTATCATAAATCCTTTGGAGGCAAACTCTATGAAATATATGAATGCCGAGCCCTTCCGTATCAAGATGATTGAGCCTATCCGAAAAACAACAAAAACGGAACGTCAAAACTACTTGAAGGAAGCGCAATATAACGCGTTCCGTATTCGAGCGAAGGATGTATATATAGACTGCATCACTGACAGCGGAACTTCAGCCATGAGCCAGAACCAGTGGAGCGCCATGTTCCAGGGCGATGAATCCTACGCGGGATGCGAGAGTTTTTACAGGATGGAAGCCTCCGTGCAAGACGTGTTCGGGATGCCCTATGTTCAACCCACGCACCAGGGCCGCGCGGCGGATTTTATAATGGCCCGGATATACTGCCGTCCCGGCGCGTACGCTATCGGCAACATGCATTTCGATACTTTCAGGGGAAATGCCGAAATCCTCGGCGCGCTCCCGGTCGATTACGCCATCGACGAAGGCTTTGATTCCGCGTCCGGTTATCATCCCTTCAAGGGCAATATCGATCTCGATAAAATGCGTCGCCTGATAAATGAGAAAGGCGCGGAAAACATCTGCCTGGCCATCATAACCGTCACCTGCAACAACAACGGCGGCCAGCCGGTCTCGATGCAAAATATCCGGGAAGTTTCCGCGCTGGCAAGAGAGCATGATATCCCCGTCGTCATAGACGCAGCGAGGCTCGCTGAAAACGCGTGGTTCATCAAGCAGCGCGAGGATGGATATGCCGACAAGACCATCAAGGAGATCACCCGCGAAATGTTCTCATATTGCGAAACGGCCACCATGTCCAGCAAGAAGGACGGCCTTGTGAACATTGGCGGACTCTTTGTCACGCGCAGCGAAAATATTTACCATCAGGCGAACCAGCTTGCCATAGTCCACGAAGGCTTCATTACATACGGCGGTATGTCAGGGCGTGACATGGATGCTTTAGCGGTGGGCTTGCAGGAAGTTTGCGACGAGCAGTATCTTGAATACCGTACAGGCCAGGTTGCCTACCTCGGCAATTTGCTTAAAGAACGCGGTGTGCCGATCATCGAACCCGTCGGCGGTCACGGTGTCTATGTGGACGGCAGGCGCTTCTTCCCGATGATCCCGCAGCATGAGTTCCCCAGCCAGCGGCTCGTTTGCGCGGCTTATGAGGAAGCGGGCGTCCGATGCGTCGAACTCGGCGCGTGCGCGTTCGGTTCCAAAGACAAGACGACAGGCGAACCGATCTGGCCCGAGCTGGAGTTGATGCGCATAGCCGTGGGCAGGCGGCTTTACACCAATTCCCATATGCAGGTCATCGCCGACGTCCTCGGCGATATATACGACAACCGCGACGCCTATAAAGGCATGAAACTTATATACGAAGGACCGATAGTCTCATTGCGTCACTTTACGGCAGGATTCGAGTTGTTGTAAAATAAGTATGACGGACGCGCAATGCGCGTCCGTCATACTACGCCGATGGATCCCTGCGTTGGTGGATATTGTAGGGGCGCGCATTGCGCGTCCGTTGCTAAAAAAAAAGAAGGCGCGTTTATGACGGAAAAAAAAGACTCGGATTTACAGCAATTTGACATAACGAATTCTATGCATAGCGGACGCGCATTGCGCGCCCCTACGCCGGCGGATCCCTGCGTTGATGAAATTGCAGGGGCGTGTACTGCGCATCCGCTGCTTTCTTACAAGCCCATCATTCAATTTTTTTCGCTGTTTTTGGGATCAAGCACGGAGATTTTACTTTGCGATACCGAAAAGATTCTCCACTCGGAAAATCCGTTTTCTCAGAAAAACGCGGCGGGGATGCCGCTCGGGGACATGGAGCAGGCGTTTATAAACGGAGAGCATTACCGCGGTATACCATGCACGGTAAACTACCGTTCGTTCTCAGGCGAGGGGGAAAAGCTGCGTTCGGCGACGATGTTCATTAAAGACGAAAACGACGACTTGCTCGGCATGCTGACCATTAACACGAAAGTAAACGAGCTTATCGCCGCGCGTGATCTGATTGACCGCGTTATCAACGGGGAAGAGCCCAACATCAACGGCATGGCCGCTCCCCTCAAACCTCCCCAGTATTATGAAACGATCTCGATGCTGTCGGTCATAGAAATGACAAATTCCACCATTGACAAGAGCATAACGCGGTACGGCGTGCCCTCCGACCGGCTTACGGCGGATGAAAAGCTCGCAATAGTACGTGAGCTGGATAAAATGGGCGCGTTCCTGATGAAAGGCTCCGTGGCGGAAGTGGCCAAACGCCTGAGCAGCTCCGAAGCCACCATTTACCGCTATCTCCAGCAAATCAATGAATGACGTATCTTCGCGTGCCGCCGCTTCAGCGCTTAAAGCGGCGGGTTACGAACCTGTGTCGGTTCAACCTATCAACGAGGGCGCCAATCATTTCGTGTTTGACGCCGTTCTCGCGGACGGCCGGAGCGTCATCGTAAAATTTGCGAAGACACGCGCGGCGGAACTGGGATTGCAGCCGCGGAACACCGATACGCTTTTCGGCGGCCCCCTTTCGCCGGAAAGGGAGGCGTATCTGTTCGGGCTTGCCGCCGGCGCGGGGCTGCCCGCCCCGGAAGTATACGGCCTGCATGAGGACGCGACGCGCCGGAAATTCATAGTGCTGCAAAAAATGCCGGGGGTTTCGCACAAGGAATACCTGAGACGATCCGGATATACGATGGCCGCCTTTCTCGACAGCGTGCGCGCGCTGGCGCGGGATTTCGCGAAGCTGCACAAAGCCCTCGCCTTTCGCTCATTCGGCGATATTCTGGGCGAAAATGTCTTAAACCCCGCGATGGCCGATAACTTTGCCGACCGGTTTATGGACGTGTGCGACATGCATCTCGACCGCGGGGAGCGAAAATCCGCTTTCACATCCAACGAAAGGCAGTTCATCCGCGACGCGCTCAAAACCAGATTCGACGCGCTGCGTCCTAAACTGACGGTTTCCGCCGCGACGCCCGTCATGGTGTTCACCGACATGCATGGAGACAATTTCTTTGTGGATGAGAACGGCGTACCCAGCGGGTATTTCGACCTCGAATCCTCGCAAGCCGCCCCGGCCGCGCTGGAGTTTTACGGATTCCGTTTTTTCCTGTTCAACTACTTCGATCATGACGCGTTTTTAAGGGCCGGCGACGCCTTCTTTCAAACATATGAAGCGTCGGGCGGTCCATATGCGCCGGACGACTTCGCCGTAACGGATCTGCTGGCAGCGTGCCGCCTAATGGAGCTGGCGCAGTCTTATTGGGGGCACGCGGACGGGGTCAGGGACACGTGGGGCGCGGGTATGAAGGATTTGCTCTTTCATTTCCTTGAAACCGGCGAAGTGGATTACATCAAAGTCGGATCGCTGTTCCGCATGAGGGACGGTCAACCTTACAAGGCAATATAACCGGATTTCCGAATCGGAATTATTTCCTTATATGGAAAGGAAGATGAATATATGAAAAGGGTAATAATGCTCATGCTGGCCGCTGCGCTCGTCGTCTCATGCCTTTCGGGCTGCGCGTTTGTAGTCGTCGTCTTCGCGGACAATAACGCGGTGACGGGGCAAGGCGATTTGGAAAGCTTTGAGTTCAAGGTTGGCAAGTACAGCGGGATCAAAATTGAGGGACACTATGAAATCCGTTATTATGCCGCTCCCTCCGATACTGTTACGCTGGAAATTCAACCCAACCTTCGGGATTACTATGTGGTGGAAGTCATAGGGGACGAATTGATCGTCCGCGCAACGAGAAGGATCAGCTACAACCTGGGCAAAACCCCGGTGCTGACGGTTTCCACGCCTGTACTGAACAGTCTTGTCGTTGAAGGCGCGTGTACCTTTATCGCGTATGACAAAATCACAGCCGGTTCTTTGACCGTCAGTCTGTTCGGCGCGATCGAAGGCAAAGCCGAATTGGATGTGGACAGACTTTCAATCAACGCGTCAGGCGCAAGCAGTTTTGAGCTTTCCGGCAAAGCGGATACAGTGGACATGAACATATCCGGCGCGGGCGAGCTTGACGCGCTGTCGCTTCAAGCGCGCGAGGCAACGATAAACCTTTCGGGCGTCGGCGAGGTTAGAATAAGCTGCTCCGAAAACCTGCGCGTCAACGCCGGCGGCGTGGGGACCGTTGAATACAAAGGCTCCCCCAGCGTCGATATCAGCAGAGGCGGTCTGGTCAACGTGAAAAAGGTGGATTAATATCGTGCTGGTAATATATACACACCAGATGAATGTTCACCTCGATATTCTTGCTTTTTTTGTTCTTGCCCTTGTTGTATCGCGTCAAGAACTATTAGATGTAAAGGCTTCAGACTGAATTTGTCACCTAAACCATAAAAAACGGTATTAGCCGCGACAAGGGAATCACGCAAATAGGCAGCACTATTTTTATCTTTTGCAAACAAACTGCTATCTATTGCTATTCCCTTTTTATCTGCATACTGGCAACAAAAGTGAGTTACAGCTCTTGTATTTCCTTCACGAAATGGATGTATTTTCCAAAGAGCAGCAAAATGCTTAGAAAATCTTTCAGCTTTTTGTCCAAGCGATAATTTTTCCCAAGGCTCATTTTCCATTTTACAAATGACCTCGGCGGCTTCTTTTTTTATATCACCATGTTTCGCATAGTTGATTGATTCGTCTTTTGTGATATTAATTATCCTCGGTTCGCCAGCCCATTCATAAAGGTCTTGAAAGATGTACTTGTGTGTATCGCATAGATGCTTAAAATCGTAGCTCCCCGACAGCGGCGTAACTTTTAGTTCTTTCAGGCGCAAGGACACATAATTAAATTCGGCGGCCTCCAAACCGCTTTCTTCCATAATTCCCAACTTGTTTTTGAGAACTGATGTTCCCGGATATAAATATGGATCAGCCACGTTCCTTGACCTTATATTTTTTGTCAAGGTACTTTTTCATATCCGCAGTCGTAATTTCGCCGCGTCTTTCGCGTTCTACCATCGCCAGGAAATCAGGTGAAGGTGTCACACCGTCTACGCCGGCCAAGCCCAACGCATAATCCCAAGCGTCATAATTTTTACGAGTTTCAGTTTTTTCCTCTTGAGAAGCGTCAATGATCTCATCCGCCACTGGCGTGGCAACAGTATTTTGCATAACTTTCACCTCTTAAAGCCGATAATACAGTTTTTTCTCCTTTACATCAAGGAAAAAACTTCGACCGAGATACGGTTGGAGAAAAGTCGGCAACTAAAGAACAGGTGGAAAAGCTTTGACTGAAACGAAAAAAATCATGGAAAAAGTAAAAGGACTTCTGCACGATTTTGAAAAAGAGCAATCGATTGACACATAAGCAAAACACAGGATAAAAGGGGAGCAAATATTAGCCGTAAATATTTCGGTGTAATCGTAAGAATTTGAAAAATTCTCGTTGCAAACCCGTAAATAATTCAATCTCGGCGTAAAAATTTGTATGGAAAGTATCCCCTTGCGACGTTAAGATTTTAAGGTTTCCAACTAAAGATGGGGGGATTCCCCAAAAAGAACTTTAAATTGCGGCAAAATTGTCGCAATTCATAACCTTAAGGAGGGGATTTGTAAATGAAGAAGTTTTTACTGTATGTGTTGGCGTTAGTTATGGTGATGGGTTTCTGCGCGGCTCCAGCGGTCGCGGCGGACGACATTACGATCGGTGTATCTATCTGGAGCTCGACCGATACATTGGGCAGCCAGGTCAAAAGAATACTTGACGCCGCTGCCGAAGCGCTGGGCGTAAGCGTTATGTACGTAGACCAGGCCCACATTTCCGAACGGGTCACGGCTTCCATGGAGACACTGGCCGCGGCGGGCGTCGACGGAGTCATTATATGTAACTCGTCTTCCGCGGAGATGACGTCCGTGATCAACACGGCGAACCAGAATCAGGTATACGTTGCACAGTTCTTCCGCGTTATCAACCAGGAGCTCAACCCGAACGAGCACGCCCTCGCAAGCTCCTCGCCCTACTACGTGGGCGCGGTCCACGAGGACGAGGTCGCGAACGGCGCGAATCTCGTGAGGATACTGGGCGAGCAGGGCAAACGCAAGATCGGGCTTCAGGGCTGGGAAGCCGGCGACGCGACGTGGCTCGGGAGATGGGAAGGCTACCAGAAGGGAATAGCGGAATGGAACGCCGCCAATCCCAACGCTCAGATGGAATTGCTCGATCCCCAGTACGGCGGGACGACGTCCGACACGGCAAGGGCGACGGCGGAAGCCATTATCGCCGCTAATCCCGACATTGACGCGCTTATAGTCGCCGGCGGCGGCGGAGACACGATAGTCGGCGGAATAGCCGCGCTCGACGGCCTCGGCGTGGTCGGCCGGATATCAACCGCTTCCACAGACTTCCTGCCCGATCTCCCGGAACAGATCGAGAGGGGCGCGGTCGCGGTGCAGTCCGGCGGACACTATGCCGACCCGTTGTTTGCGTTCATGATGGTCTACAACGCGATCAAGGGCAACTACGATGTACCCGCGGACGGCTTCCACAGAATACTCTTCCCGTATCTCTACGTGGCAAGCGTCGGGGACTACGGCGACTACGGAACGTATTTCGTGGATTCGCTGCCCTACACAGCCGAGGAGCTCGTGGAGATGAGCAACATGAGCTTCGAGGAATTGGCCGCCACCGCCGCCCGCCTCTCCATTGAGGACGTGGCCGCGCGTCACGGCGAATAGTTGTTTTTTCAGGTAATTGGTATAATACCAACTTGCAATCAAAAGTAGGGGCGGCATTATTGCCGCCCGTTACATCTCGGCTTGTGGGACCACAAACGGGCGGCAAGATGCCGCCCCTACTCGCAAAAGGCAATTAATACGCGATTGAAAGAGAATTGGTATAACACATGAGTTTCGGCGAGCGTTTGAACAGATTAAAGACGAATAAATATTTCGGACCCTTGTACGGCATTATTTTGCTTTTGCTGATGGCCCTGTTTTTCTGGGGAATATTTAAAGTGTTGACGCCCGGTAATTTCGGCACACCGGACAGAATGTATTTTTACCTCCAATCGAGCATTATCTTCTCGGTAGGCGCGTGCGGCTTCTATTTTATCGTGGTGATGGGGCTTTTCGATTTCAGCGTCGGATCGAACATAGTCCTCTCGTCCATCGTCGGCGTAATATTGTCGAGACAGTACGGCTACGCCGGGCTGCTGTTCGGATGTATCGCCACCGGCACATTCATCGGATTTATAAACGGATTTTTGTATATAAAACTTAAGATACCGTCGATGATCGTCACCGTTGGGCTGCTGTTGATTTATGAGAGTGCGGCGCATTATGTCGCGGGAGGGGTGCAACAGTCGCTCGACGTCGCTTTGCGGGGTTTCGGCCGCGCGCCGGGCAACATAGCGCTCGCGTTCGTAGCGTTTTTGCTGACGAGCCTCATCCTTAAATATACTAAGATCGGCACATATTGTTACGCTATAGGAAGCAACGAATACGTCGCGAAGAACATGGGCATCGGCGTCGATAAGTACAAGCTGTTCGGCTATATGCTCCTCCACTTTTTCGTGGGGATAATGGCGGTGCTCGCGGTCAGCTACGGTACCTCAATGACGGCGACGACGGGCATGGGTTCCATGGCGCGCAATTTCCAACCTCTGATGGGATGTTTCTTCGGCCTCGCGTTCAGGAAATACGGCTCGCCGGTCACGGCTATCGTCATCGGCGGATTTATAATCGCCATCATATTCAACGGGTTTATCGCCCTCGGCGCTCCGACGACGATCCAGAACGTCGTCACCGGAGCGGCACTGCTTACAATCGTCGCCCTCACGACGAAACTCGAAAAAGGCGCGATCGTGAAGTGAGATGACGGACATGGGGAACCCCATACTGGTCGCCGAGCGCGTCAGCAAATCCTTCGAGATCACGAGAGCCGTGCGGGATGTTTCGCTCTCGTTCCGGGCGGGCGAGATCAGGGGGCTGATCGGCGAGAACGGCTCCGGCAAGTCCACGTTCGTCTCCATGCTCTGCGGCATCCATTCGATCGACAGCGGCAAATTCATATTAAACGGCGCCGAGATGAAAGTCAAAAACCAGGTGGAGGCCAACCGCCTGGGCGTATCCATCATCGTGCAGGAGATGGGCACGCTTTCGGGCCTCACGGTCACGGAAAACATATTCCTCGGCAACGAGGACAAATTCGTCAGGCACGGAATAAAAAACACCGCCGCGATGAACAGAGAAGCGACGCGCCTGCTCGAAAAATACGGATTCGGACATATTAACGCGACTTCGATAATCGACCACTATAATTTCGAGAACAGGAAACTCATCGAGATAGTAAAGGCAACTTATTTCGGTCCGCGCGTCGTGGTTGTGGACGAGACGACCACCGCGCTGAGCCAGTCCGGGCGCGAGGAACTTTTCAAACACATGAAGCGCATAAAGAAAGAGGGCAACACCGTCATACTCATCTCACACGATCTCTCGGAGGTGCTCGAACACACGGATTCGATAAGCGTTCTGCGCGACGGCGAGCTGATCGACACGGTAAAGAGTTCGGAGGTCGGCGAGGACGACCTGAAACGCCTGATGGTAGGCCGCGAGCTTGGCAGCCATTACTACCGCGCCGACTACAACAAACCCGTGCCGGAGGAAGTCGTCATGTCGGTGAAAGGCTTGTCCGTTCCCGGCGAGATAGACGACGTGAGTTTCGATCTGCACAGGGGCGAGATACTCGGCTTCGGCGGTTTGAGCAACTGCGGAATGCACGAACTCGGGAAGGCAATATTCGGCGCGTCGTATGGCCGGACGGGCAGGGTGACTTTGGGGAACGGGACCGAGATCGACTCCGTATCTACCGCCATAAAAAACGGCGTCGCTTACGCCTCCAAGGACCGCGACAATGAATCCCTGATATGCAACGCGCCCATCCGCGATAATATATGCCTGCCCTCCATCGACGATCTCGCCCTAAATAAAATATTATGGAACAGGAAACTGAACGCCTTCGCGGATAAAAACGCCCAAATGATGAGCGTTAAGATGACCGGTATCAATCAGTTCGTATCCGCGCTCTCGGGCGGCAACAAACAGAAGGTGGTCCTCGCCCGCTGGCTCGGCAAAGGCTCCGATATCATCGTCTTAAACAGCCCGACGCGCGGTATCGACGTCAAAGTCAAAGCCGATATATACGGGCTGATGAGCGAATTGAAAAGCCGGGGCAAGTCGATCATCATGATCTCCGAGGAGATACAGGAGCTCATGGGCATGAGCGACCGCATATTTATCATGAAGAACGGGCGGATAAACGGCGAGATAACGCGCTCACCGAACCTCAGCGAAGAAGACCTAATCGTGAAGATGATTTGAGGTATGATCGTAATGCCGCAAAAGGATGAAAAACAGGACAACATACATGATCATCGGGGCGGGATGAGGAAAATTCCGGCAATTTTTAGTAACGCGATCCAGGCGTCGCTGCCGCTCATAGGTCTGGTCGCAATCATCGCGGTATTCGCGCGCCTCACGAATGGGAGGCTGGTCCGGCCCGCCAGCGTCAATCTTATCCTGAGCCAGGTTTATGTGCTGATGATCGCGTCCACAGGCGTGTTCCTCGTCATGACCACCGGCGGTCTTGACCTGTCGCAGGGGTCTATTCTCGGAATCGCGTCAGTCGCCGTGAGTTTTTTTTCGCATTACGGCCTGCCCCTGGCGATAGCGGCGGGCATTGTCGCGGGCGGGCTGATCGGAGCTTTCAACGGCTTTTTCCACGTCAGATTCAAGATACCGTCATTTATCGTCACAATATGCACGATGTTCCTCTTTCGGGGTCTGTGCGCTTATCTGACGACAAACGCCCCGGTCGCGGCGATAACGAGCATCTTAAACTATAACGTCCCGTCGCTGAACAATACGCTGACTATCACGTTCCTCGTGATCGTTTACCTGATATTCCGTTTCACTAAGCTTGGGATCGTCTTGAAATCGGTCGGGGCGGGAGAGAAGGCCGCGTATTTTTCGGGGGTCAGAACCGATTTGGTGAAATTCCTCGTCTTTACCGCCGCCGGATTGATCACGGGCTTCGCCGCTTTCCTCAACGTCGCCAAGGTCGGCTCCATCACGGCGACGGCTGGCAGCCAGCTCGAAGCTCAGATACTGATCTCCCTGGTCCTGGGCGGCTTCCCCATCACGGGCGGCGCTAAGGTACGCTTCTCCAGCATAGTCGTCGGCACGCTGATATTCTGCGTGCTGTCCAACGGCCTGGTAATGATGAGATTCGACCCGGCGATGCAGCAGTTAATAAGGGGCATCGTTTTCGTCCTCGTCGTGGCGCTCACGATCGACAGAAAATCGTTACAGGTAATCAAGTAGGCGGTTTATCCCACTAAATTGTCAAAAGTGTATCTGTTTCGCCCGTTCTGTTTGGATATGTACAACATCTCGTCCGCCCGCTTAATATAATCGTCCGTTTTTTGCGTGTATTCCGTTTTCCCGGTTATGACGCCGATAGATATTGTGACGCAATTTGCCGCGTCATTTTTTTCATGCGGTATGTTGAGGTCCCGGATATTTTTAAGCAGCCTCTCCGCAACCAAGCGCGCGCCAAACTCGTCGGTATTCGGCAGTACAACCGCAAATTCCTCACCGCCATACCGCGCGACAAAATCATCGGCCCTTGCGATGCTCTTTGAAAGGGTTTCGGCGACGATTTTCAGGTAATTGTCTCCCTCGCTGTGTCCATATGTATCGTTGTATATCTTAAAGAAGTCAATATCAATCATCATAAGGCTAAGAGTACCGCCGGAATGGGATAGCGTTTTCAGCAAACGTTTCAAGTTCTCATCGAAGAACCGCCTGTTATAAATCCCGGTCAGAGCGTCATAGTATGCTTTTTTCGCCTCCGCTTCAAGCCTTGCCAGTTCCGTGGCTTCCAATTCCCTCTGTCTGGTGATGTCGAACACATAGCCCTCAACCAAACGGGGCGTGCCGTCCGGATTTTTCTCCAGTACGCGGCTGCGCTCCCAAACCCATTTAATCGTGCCGTCCTTCATTACAAGACGGTGAGTGTGTTCATAAATCAAACCGAGCTCAAGAGTTTCCGCGCACTTCCTTTCGATACCTTCTATATCATCGGGATGCACCATTGCCTGAAACTGGTTGACGCCGCCAACGAGTTCCTCGGGCGTATAACCTATGAGTTCCTTACTGCCATCGCTGACGAAGGTAAGAGTATATAAGGGAAAATTGTAAAGGCACTCGTACGCCATTCCGGGCAGATGGCTGATAATCGCCTCAATCCTTGACGATATCCGCTTTTTTTCAAGCTTCGCGGCCTCCAATAGCCGCCTGCCCCGCGATAGTCTTGCTTTTTTCCTGCGTTTCACATATATCACCGCCTTGGCTCGTTCACGACTATCCGTAAGCTCGATAAAATTTGATCCCTACTCAGCTTTTTTCCTCTCATTCAGATCAGCTTCTTAGTCATCCCGGCGAGATAGAGCGGCAGATTGGTTATGCCGCCGTCCGTAACATATCCGCGCCTGGAATAACGGATAGCGGTTTGCGGTTGCATGTTCCTGATATAGGATTTGAAACTGGCGGCGCTTTTATGCTCGCCGCTTTTTACTTCCACAGGAATGATCTTGGCGCCATTTTGGATTAAAAAATCAATCTCTCCACGCCCGTCAGCGTAAAAACGAGGTTCAACATCAAACTGTCCGCGAAGCTGCTGAAGGACAAAATTTTCCGTTAACGCGCCCTTAAATTGATAGTCGCTTTTTAACAGGACGGCGGCATTGTCTATCCCCGCCATGTGTTTGAGAAGCCCGGTGTCAAATAAAAAAAGTTTGAAATTATTTAGCTGGTCAAATGCTTTCAAAGGGTGCTCCGGTTTAGATACGTTATAAACACGGTTAAGCATCCCGGCGGACACCAGCCATTCGATGGCTTCCTCAAACTCTCTCGCCCTCGCGCCTTCCTTAATACAGCCGTAAATGAATTTTTCGTTGCCCTTCGCGAGTTGGGAAACAATGCTGCGGAATACCATCAGTATCCTGCCGCTGTTGACCTTGCCGCTGTGTTTTGCAAAGTCGTTTTCATAAATGGTGATCAATTCGCTTCGAATTTGCTGAATCCTGAGCGGGTCTTTATAATGTACCCATGACGAAACACATTCGGGAAGCCCTCCGATGATCAGGTAAAAGTTATACGCCTCAAGCAGCCGGTTATGAAAAATTTCTTCGATTGGCCGATCTTTATTTATCTGCGAAAAATAAGAATGGAGCGGTTCATCTATCGCAGCCAGAAACTCGTCAAAGGACAGCGGATAGAGATCAAGCAGATTGATATTGCCGACAGGAAATGATTTCGGTTTTGCGAGCAGTGTGCCAAGCAGGCTGCCTGCGGCAATGACATGATACTCATTTGCTTTTTCCCTGAAATATTTCAATGCGTTAAGCGCGGCGGAGCACTCCTGTATCTCGTCAAAGATGATGAGCGTTTCTCCGGGAATGATTTTCCGCCCGCTAAGAAGCCCCAACAATTCGACAATCCTGTGAGGATTTTTATTTTTTTCAAATACGGACTTTAATTCTTCCTCCTCATCAAAGTTAAAACTGACATAACTTTGGTACTGTTTCTTCCCGAACTCCTCCATCAGCCAAGTCTTGCCAACCTGCCTTGCGCCTTTCAAAACCAAAGGTTTTCTGTCCGGGTCACTTTTCCATCGAGTGAGTTTGCCGAAAGCGTTTCTGTTCATGAAACCACCTCGTAAAATCGGCTGCAAGCTACAAATAACACTTTTTTACCGAATATTCAAGGAATGATTTACACGTTATTGCAGATATTTTCGCCCCCAGTTTACACATTTTAACAATCTTCGTCAGGCTTACATGCTCTCGTAAAGAGGGAACGCGCTGCTCAACTCGGCCATGCGGACGCGGACGCGCTTTATCACCTCCGCGTCATCCGGCGCTGACAGCACTTCGTCTACGCCTTCGGCGATGACGCGCATTTCTTCCTCTTTCATGCCGCGCGATGTTACGGCGTTGGAGCCGAGGCGCAAGCCGCTCGTTATCATCGGTTTTTCCGGGTCGAAGGGTATGGCGTTCTTGTTCGCAGTGATGCCGGCGTCCTCAAGGACCGTTTCCGCCCGCTTTCCGGTTATCTTCTTCGGCCTCAGGTCGAGCAGCATCATGTGATTGTCGGTGCCTCCCGATACGAGGCGGAAACCTCGCTCCTGGAGAGTCTTGGCCAGCTCGGCGGCGTTCTTAACAACCTGACGGGCGTACTCCTTGAACTCGGGGGCGGCGGCCAGTTTGAAGCAGACGGCCTTGGCCGCTATCGCCTGAAGGAGCGGGCCGCCCTGTATTCCGGGGAATACCGTCCTGTCGAGCTCCACGGCAAACTCACTCTCGCAGAGAATGAACGCGCCGCGGGGTCCGCGAAGGCTCTTTTGTGTCGTAGACGTCACGAAGTGCGAGTGAGGCGCCGGATTCTCATGCGCGCCTCCCGCGACAAGCCCGGCTATGTGGGCCATGTCGGTAATCAGGATCGCGCCGGTCTCGTCCGCTATCTCACGGAAACGGGCAAAGTCTATCGTTCTGGTATAAGCGCTCGCCCCCGCGACAATGACCCTGGGACGCGAATCGCGGGCAATGCGGGCGACCTCCTCGTAATCTATGGTTTCGCTGTCGCGATCCACGCCGTAGGACACGACGTTGTAAATTTTTCCCGTAAAATTGAGAGGGTGTCCGTGCGAGAGGTGCCCGCCCTGATCCAGCTTCATCGCGAGCATCGTGTCGCCCGGCTTCATTACGGCAAAATATGCCCCCTGATTCGCGGTGGTGCCCGAGTGAGGCTGGACGTTCGCGTGCTCCGCGCCAAACAGGCTTTTGGCGCGGTCAATCGCTATCTGCTCGATGGCTTCGACGAATTTACATCCGCCGTAGTATTTCTTGCGCGGGTAGCCCTCGGCGTACTTGTTGGTGAGTATAGAGCCTTGAGCCTCCATGATGGAGCGAGGCACGAAATTTTCCGAGGCTATGAGCTCTATATGCGTCCTCTGGCGTTCCAGTTCATCATCAATTAGCTTGTTTATCTCAGGATCAATCTTCCCCAGGGAAGATTCCATTATCTCGTCCCTATATTTCATTCCAATAAAACCTCCGGATGATTTAATTTTATCTATAACTGCGCGACGCCGGCCTCGAACGCTTTCGCGTTGAGGTCGTACAGCTTAGGCGGCACGGACTCCTTTAAAACCGAGAGCCAGTCGATGCCGTCCAGTTTCATGCCCTTCACGAGCGCCCCCAGCATGACGATATTCTGTACTTTGACGTTGCCGAGGTCCTTCGCTATAACTCCCGCGTTGAAGGATATTGTGTCCGGTACGGCCGCCTTGAGCTTATCCAAAACGTCGCCCGGATATTCGGCCGCCCCTGTCAGAACGGAAAGAGGGTGTATCTCGTATTCGTTCACGACGAGAGTGCCGCCGGGTTTCAGGTAAGCCAGCCAGCGGGCCGCCTCAACCCTCTCGAACGAAACAAGTATATCGGCCTCGCGCTCGTTGATTATCGGGGAGTACACCTTTGCCCCAAACTTCACGTGAGTCGTGACGCTTCCGCCCCGCTGGGACATTCCGTGAATCTCCGACATCTTGACGTCATAACCGGCGCGCGCCAGTCCTTCGGAGAGAACCTTGGACGCTAGTATGGTCCCCTGTCCGCCGACACCTACCAGTAAAATGCACTTCGTCCTGTCAATTTTCTCAGTCATTCAGCTCACCTACCTGTGTAATTGCGCCTTTCGGACAAACCTGGGCGCAGATATTACAACCGACGCACATGGAGCGCTCCAATTCAATACTGCCGTTCCTGAAGGAGATAGCGGGACAGCCAACCCTCATACATGCCTTGCATCTGATGCAGGTATCCTGGTTGACCACGCAGTATATGTCCGCCCTCCGGCGCTGGACGTCTTTCATGAGAGCGCAAGGTCTCTCGGTTATCAGCACGAAAATTTCTTTGCTGTTATAAGCATCCTTTACTGCCTTCTCAGTTTCCTTGAGGTCATAGGGATCAATCCTCCGCACGTTCTCCGGCTTAACGCCGCACGCGACGCACAGGGCGGCGAGGTCTATCTTCTGCGTCTCCTCGCCCGTGATGGTCTTTCCGGTGCCGGGGTTTTCCTGATGGCCGGTCATGGCGGTCGTGCTGTTGTCCAGGATGCAGAGCGCCATGCCGCTCTTGTTCACAACCGCGTCGATGAGCCCGGTTATGCCGGAATGATAGAAGGTCGAGTCTCCGATAAAACCGAACACTTTATTTATCCTGCGGCCCTCATGCGACTCGCCTATTTGCGCGAAAGCCTTGCTGAAACCGATTCCGGCGGATACGGCCGCCCCCATACAGATTACGGAGTCAGTGACGTTGAGCGGCGGAGACATGGCCAGCGTATAGCAGCCGATATCCCCGCTCACCACTATATCCTTGAACTTGGAGAGGACGAACCCTATCCCCCTGTGCGAACATCCCGCGCAGAGCACGGGAGGCCGGGGCGGGGAGACGACGTCTATCTTGTTCGGCTCCGGGGATTCTATCCCCCTGAGCGCTTTTTTCACTATGCCGGCGTTCAGCTCGTCGACAGCGGGAAGAAGTTCCCTGCCCTTGCAGGCTATGCCGAGCTGTTTCACAAAATTTTCGATATACGGCTCGTTCTCCTCCACTATATAAAGCGTTTCAACCTGGCCCGCGAAGCTCCCGATGAGTTCCGCCGGAAGCGGGTATGTAAAACCGAGCTTCAGTAAAGAAACCTCGTCCCTTATATCCTCAAAAGCTTCCAGCGCGTGCTGATAGGATACGCCGCTCGTTATTATCCCTATCTTGCGCGACGCGCCCCACTCTATGCGGTTATATTTGCAGTTGTTGGAAAATTCCCTCAATGCGGCCTCGCGCTCCTCCATCAGATACCTTCTCGGTTTTGCGTTTGCCGGCGTCATAGCGGTCTTCATCGGGTTGCGGGAGTAGGGCTTTATCGAAACCTCGCGGCGCTCCCCCAGCTCGACTATCGACTTGCTGTGGCATATCCTGGTGCTGACGCGCAGCAGGAACGGCACGTCAAACCGCTCGGACAGGCCGAAGGCTTCCTTTATGAAATCCAGGCTCTCCTGACTGTCGGAGGGTTCCAGCATGGGGACTTTCGCGTGCAGCGCGTACCAGCGGCTGTCCTGCTCGTTCTGCGAGCTGAAAAATCCCGGATCGTCGGCGACGACCACTATCATTCCTCCGTTCACGCCGATATATGACATTGTGAATAACGGGTCCGCCGCCACGTTCAACCCGACGTGTTTCATCGCGGACAGCGCGCGGGCGCCGCCAAGGGCCGCTCCGGCCGCAATCTCCACCGACACTTTCTCGTTCACCGACCACTCGGAGTCTATCTCTTTGTAAGTCGCGACGTTCGCCAAAATTTCGGACGACGGGGTCCCAGGGTATGCCGCCGCGACATGGCACCCGCCTTCCCAGGCGCCTCTCGCGATCGCCTCGTTGCCCGTCATTATATCTTTCATATACTATGCCTCCTGTGCAAGGTTTTTTGCAAAGTCCATAGAATTATATAACAAACATAAGCATACCGCCGTATTAATTTTCACCGCTTGACATTTTGCGTGTACAATAGAAACGGACGCGCAATGCGCTATATAAACACAGGGGGAAACCCCGATTATTAACGGGGGAAGCCCCGATTATAATCGGGGGAAGCCCCGATTCAACCGGGCGGGAGGCAGGATGGAGATGGAGAGCGCGGGAATGACCGACAAGCAATTTCAAAGCTATGTCCGGTTTTTGCTGGACGCCCTGAAGGAAGCGAAGGAAGAGCAGACCGAAGAGAAGCGCAACGAAAAGCTGGACAAAGTCATCGTAAACCTGCAAGCCACGCTGGAAAATTAAACAGCCGGGCATGGAAGATGGAAACGGGCACGCATTGCGCGTCCGTTTTTTTGGATGAGGACACGTACCGGAGTCTGAATAGTAACATTTTTAGAAATTTAATTTAATTTTAATTTTTAGTATTGACAACCGGGAAAAATTGGTTATAGTAAACTAGATTAATTATAAAAAATGCTTCGAAATAAAGGAACTGCGCTTTTTTGAAGCATTGCGGCCGACAGAATGCAACATTAATCGTATCACCGTGATTCCGGGGGCAAGGATGCCGACCGGGGAATACAAGTCAACACAACAAGGAGGTTGTGTGAAGTGCATATTAATACAAACGTCCCGGCAATTCGAGCTTTTAACGCAGTTACAGCCACAAATACCGCTCTTGGGAAAACAATTCAGAGACTGTCCACCGGGTTGCGCATAAACAGCGCCGCTGACGACGCGGCCGGGATGGCTATATCCGAAAAGATGCGCGCGCAGATCCGCGGGCTCGACCAGGCGGTGCGGAACGCGCAGGACGGCACGTCGCTGCTGCGTACGGCCGACGGCGCGCTGAACGAAATCCACTCGATAATACAGCGCATGAGGGAGCTGTCCGTGCAGGCGGCGAACGACGTGCTGACATCGGAAGACCGCTCTTACATCCAGCTTGAGATAGACCAGCTCACAAAACAGATAGACGATATCGCAAACCAGACCCAGTTTAACAAAAAACGCATATTGAACGGCGACGCGGCGATACTGTGGAGCACGTCGACGCGCGATATTTCCGTGATAGTGAACGGCACGCTGCATTCAACGGGCGTCGCGTTCGGAGCGAAGACTTCGGCCGCCGGCAACTACAAGCTCACCTTCAACACTCTCCAGACCGGCGTGGAGAGCGTGCAGAAGAGCAACATCATGTATTTGAAACACGGCACGTTCGCGCGCAACATCCTGTACGAAGCCAAGTCGGGGCTTCATCTCCTGCACGGGACGAATCTGGTGGAGGGCCACTACCGCATAGAGGCGAGGGATCACGCCTTCGGCGGCGTGCGTTATTACAACTCGCTCGGCGGCATCATCGACCCCCTTGATCCCGAGAATGTCGGCGCGTCTCTTGAGGCGACCCCGGCGCCGCACGTGTCGCTTGCCAGCGGGGAGTACTTCGTGCAGATGGCGGAACGCGTTCCGATGATGGCCGACTTTGGCGACGCTCTGGCGGCCGGGGTCGTGATGGACGTGAATTGGAGTTCGCGCGGGGTAAGCAGGAATTTTGACGCGACGTTCGACATAGACGCCGCGTGGTCGGGCGGCTTGAGCAGGACGAGTTTTTATGGGGAACAGAGTCATATCCGGATTGCCGGAGGCGACGGCCATGGAACCAATATCGGCGATCATGGCGTGACGATAACAAGCGCTGACAATACTGCGGCGGCGGCGATCGAAATAAATCCGAAGCTGGAGGCGAACATTGTGGCCAGGTATGAAGTGACGGGGATCGGAGCGCGCGATACCTTGAGCGGAGATATCAGATTA